>Ga0187777_10000182_pt1 | contig 47754 bp, 39 predicted proteins | sample 1015_Q2_SP5_10_M_FD_132416 | JGI IMG/M metagenome (GOLD analysis project Ga0187777, IMG submission 132416) | Tropical peat soil microbial communities from peatlands in Department of Meta, Colombia - 1015_Q2_SP5_10_MG | ecosystem: Environmental > Terrestrial > Soil > Wetlands > Peat | place... | reverse complement strand
TGACCCAGGTCGCGTCATCGATTCCGGAAAATGAATTGCCAACGCCGGTGGTGGTACGACCGTTATTTAACGTCGTAAAGCCCGATACGGCGATGGCGTAAAGCGATCCGCTCTGGTTGATGAAGGCTGTGTTGGCCGTGCTGCGATTGAAGCCGAGTTTGACCTCGTTCAGGAAGGTTGGAGAAAAAACGTGCGTCAGGACAATCGCGCTGTTCACCGGAGAGGAGGTGAGGGTTTCCTGGCCGTTGAGATATTGCGAGGTCGTCGGGGAGAACGGGACGTTGCTGACCGCTTTGTCGATATTGGTGCGCAGATAGATCGTGGTCACATCGGAGAAGCGGTGGTCCACGCGGAACATTCCCGAATCTTCCTGGCCTACTTGTCTGCCTACTCCCACGAATTGGGCGATGTTCGGACTGACCAGCGTCTGCCCTTGCGGGTAGGCGTTGGTGATAGGAGCAAGCTGTGGCGACTGCGCCAGCACTTGCGCACGAAAGGCCGCGCTGGGCACGAAGCCGCGGAGCGTCTGACCGAGGTCCTGCCGATAACCTTCGTAGGCGAGAAAGAAAAACGTCCTATCGCGCTGGATGGGACCGCCAAATGCTCCCCCGAACTGATTCAGGTGGAAGGGCGGCTGGTGGTGCTGGTTCAGAGCATCAATCGGCTCCAAGGCATCAAAAATCCGGTTGCGAAGGAATTCGTAGGCGTCCCCGTGGAAGCGATTCGTGCCCGAGGCGGAGGCTACGGCCAACTGCCCCCCTCCTGTGCCCCCTGTCTCCGCGGTCGCCAGCATGGGGTCGACGCGGAACTCCTGGATGGTATCGATCGGAATCGCCAGGCGAACGTAGGGTTGCTGGGCCTGATTGATGATATTGGTGGCATCGATACCGTCGTAGGTGAAGTTATTGTCGTCGCGGCCTCTGCCGGCAAAGCGAATGGAGCGTTGGTTGCCACCGCCACTGCTGCCGCTGGTGTCAACCGCTGCCGGCCCCAAGGCGGTCAAGGTGGCCCAATTCTGGCCGTTCAAGGGAAGCTCCTGGGCTTGCTTGCGCTCAATGTCCGTGCCCAGGGTGTTGGTGGTCTGGTCCAGAGCTTGCGGCTCGGCTAAGACTTCCACCTGCTCCGAGGCTCCTGCCACGCGCAAGGTTGCATTCAAGGTGCGCGTTTCTCCCAGCTTTTGCGCTACATCGTCGAAACGCAATGATTGGAAGCCCGGGTGGGTGAAAGTGATAGTGTAGGTACCAACCGGGAGTTCAGGGAGTTCGTAAGCCCCGCGTGCAGAAGTGACGGCCGCGCGGCGAAATCCAGTGGCATTTTGCAGGGCCAGCACTTGAACACCCGGCAGCACCCGCCCCGAGGGATCGGTTATCGTTCCATTCAACCCACTGCGATCTGCTTGCGCCCAAGAGACAGAGACAAGAAAGAAGAGGATGCCGAGGACGGCCAGGAATCGTCGGCATCGCAGGAAAACTTTTCTTCCGCCGAGTTGATACTCTCGCCCGGTTTCTCGCTGCACACAAGCCTCCTTTTATGACGCTTGCTTGCAAGACAGATTTGGGTCCGCCCCAGCCATCTGGAACGGACCCGTGATTGGATTGTAATCCCGGCGGATCAATTGGGATTGGTTGAGGGCCGCGGATTGAAGTCGGGGGGAACCTGATTCACGATCCCTAACTGGCGATCGGTAGTCGTAATCCCCAGGTTCGAACAGCCGTAGCCACTCTGCTCCGGCAAGGTTTGAATAACCGACTCCGGGAACATTGCATACGAGGCCGGCAGCGGATCCGCTTTGCCCGTTAAGCGCGCCGAACTGAAGGCATCGAGCAGATCCGTGATCCCTTCGGTCAGTGCGTCTTCGGGCCCCAGGCCCTCTTGCCCGAACTCCGTCTGACCCAGTTGGCGTGCCCTCAATTCGTCGGGCAGCAGAGCCAGCGGCGGCAGGTCGAACAGGACGTCCACGAATTTCACCACCGAGGACTGGCTGCCCTGTGCATGCGCAACGTGGTTTGTGCGAGCGTAGGGAGAGATCAGCAAGAACGGAACGCGCGGCGCATTGGTGACCAGGGAGCCATCCGGCAGCGGACCAAAAGTACGAAGCGGAGGCGGAACGTGGTCATAGTCGCCCTCGGAATCGTCCCAGGTGATGATGATCGCGCTGTTCTTCCAGTAGGGGCTGGCGGCAATCTTGTTGATCGCTTCGGCCACCATCGCCTCGCTGATCTGCGCATCCGAGTAGGCGGGATGGTCGTCGTCACCAACAAAGTTCTTTCTTACTGTGGTATCGGGATCTACCGGCACCAGGGCAAAGAGGTTTTGGAAGCCGCCCTTAACGTAGAACACGCCGCCCTTTTTGGGCAGGGTCTGGTTCTCAAGGGCGGAAAAGAAGTCCGAAAGCCCGTGGAGCTGCGCTTTCAGCAGCGGATTGTTCGCAATGTAGCCAAAATATGCCGGCCCATTGTGGTGGGTGACATAGGAAGCATGGGTTCCATCGGCAGTCGGAGGACCCACATCGGTAATCTCCTTATCATATCCCTCCTGGTACCAGCCGAAAGGTACGGTTGCCTGCTTGAGCTTCGAGATGAACGCTATGTCTTCCTGCACGTCTGTCAGGTCGGTGGAGGGACTGATGTCCGATTTCACAACCTCCTTCAGACTACCCCCCGTCATCGTGAGCGGAAGAGTGGCATACGTCAGGTTGATTTCAGGTGTGGTCGATGGAGCCACCCCTTGTTGAACCGGTATCTGCTTATTGGGGTCCAAAGCCGATCCCCAGAAGGGGCGGTCGTCATTCAGGAGAGGAACGCCAGGGGCCGAGCTCCCGTTATCGGTGTAACCCTCGTTTGGATGCAGCGCCAATTGGGTCTGGCCGTTCTGGGCGCCGATGATCGCCAGGTTTCCCGGCGACGACGGGCCTGTTACGGTCTGAAAGATGTGGTCAAACAGTACGAACTTTTTCGCGTAACCCCACAGCAGCGGAATGGTGTCGCAGTCTTCATAAGCCATCGCCAGCTCGCCAAACTGTTTGGCCTTCAGGCTGGGAGGCACTGGCGGATTGGCCGTGGGATTGTATCCGAACTTGATTTCCTCGGTGAGGGCAAACTTGTCCATCTGCGGAACGCCATTCACGATGTCCATCTTCGCCACGATGCGCGGGTGCGAGTGGTCGATATCGTCGGTGTCGGCCGCATAGCAGGCTCCCGTGGGGCTGATCGTGCCGTTGACCTTCGAGTTCGGGCACTGGTCCTTGGGGCCGATCCGGAACGGATGAATGGCGGTCGTGGTTCCGTCCGTGTTGGCCAGGGTCTGGTTGAAGCCGGGAGTTTCCGCCGCGGGATGACTGAACAGTCCCTCGGCGCCGGGGAAAGTCCCGAAGTACGAATCGAAGGAACGGTTCTCCTGATAGAGCACGAACACATACTTGACCTTCTCACGAAGGTGCTTCATGAGCTCATCCCGGGATAGGTGGGGTTCTTTGGAGATGTGACTCCTCTTAACCTCATCCTGGAAATTCTTTCCATTGTTGTTCTGTGCGAACAGGAGCATGCCGGGTAGCAACAGGGAAGCAAGCAAGCCTGCCAAGAATCGCTGGGCGGCGGTGCAGCGCATAAGTCCTCCTCGATGGCATAAGCAATGGTTTGGTTGTCAGACGTTGGGAGAGTTGTGACGGCCGAGCCAATGCGTAGGCTGGACCGCAGGGCAGTCTTTGCCTGCGGTGTTTCTAAGCGATGAAAGACGCGTGAAAACTGCGTGAAAAGGCGCTTCGATTTCCGACAGGTCAAACCTGTGAGCGTTGCAGCGAAGCGGCCCAGGAGTACGACCCGTCGCCCTTTAGTGGAGATCGATAGGACGACGCGCGGCGGCCGAATGCCCAGCGCAGTGGAACGCTGCCGCAACCTTAGAGAACGGCTCTGAATGTGGTGCTTGAAAACTCCAGGCGCGCGTCAAACCGAGGTCGGCGATACACGGCACAGAGGTGGGGTTTACTGGTAGGCCCGAATGGACTCGAACCATCGACCTCTTCCGTGTCAAGGAAGCGCTCTAACCAGTCTGAGCTACGGGCCTACGGGACCACACGTCAGCTACGATGCGTTTACTCCTCGCATTATACAGCTTGAGGATCGGGGGTAGCGCCGCCGGCAGTTTTCCGGGATCGCCGGCGCTCCTCTGCCAGGCTTCCGCGGGCGATGCCAGCCAAGCCGCAGAGTTACGAACCTTTACGCTCTGTTGACGAACATTTTACTTGCCTCTTCAAAGAAACGGCGTTTACTGGAGGAAGGGCCTGCCGGCTTCGCGAGCTGGAGACTCCGGAATGGCCGAGGAGCGTGCAGGATTGGCACGGCTCCGCGCTGCCGGTGATTTGCCGCGGGCTTCAGCGTCAATGCCGAAGGGTACGGTGTTCTGCGTCAGCGACCAAGTCTCCTGCCGAACCTCGGTAGTTCACGCACACTCGCAATCTCCTCTGGCGCTCCGGGCAAGGAAGGGTCCACAGTTCTGAGGGACGCCGAATGATTTTGCCAAGACAGAGATTCCTGCCGCTGGCGCGCGCCGCCGTCGCCATAGTTCTTGCCCGCGTGCTTCTTGTCTCGTTCGGAGGCGCGGGTTACGGCCAGACCCAAAAGCCTGCGCAAGCGCAGAGCTCGACGGTGAGGCCGGTGGGAACGGTCAAAGGGATTAACGGTAACGCCGTTACCGTTATGACCGAGTCGGGATCCCAAGTAACGGTAGTGGTCCAGGAATCCACCCGCATGCTGCGCATCGCGCCCGGGCAAAAGGACCTGAAGGACGCGACGCCGATGCACCTGCAGGATTTGCAGGTCGGCGATCGCCTGATAGTCCGGGGCAGTCTCTCCGATGACGGCAAGTCCGTTCTGGCTTCTTCCCTGCTGGTCATGAAGAAAGCCGACATCCAGGCGCGGCAGCAACAGGAGCGTGAGGATTGGCAGAAGCGCGGTGTCGGCGGACTGGTGCAGGCGATTGATGCCAGCACTGGAACCATAACGCTTTCGACGGCTGCGTCTGGCGCGGGCAAAATCCTGACGGTCCACGTGCCCCAGGGTGCGATTGTGCGTCGCTATGCGCCGGGGTCGGTCCGATTCGAGGATGCGAAACCGGGGACGCTGGATCAGATCAAAGCCGGCGACCAGCTTTGTGCGCGTGGTAGCCGCAATCCTGACGGGAGCGAACTCACGGCGGAAGAGATTGTCTCCGGCTCCTTTCGAAATGTCGCTGGCACGGTCGTCTCGACTTCCCCGGAGGAGAACACCATCAGGATCATGGATGTTTTGAGCAAGAAGCCGGTGAGCGTGAAAGTCACAGCCGATTCCCAGCTCAAGAAGTTGCCTCCCATGCTGGCGCAGCGCATTGCCGCGCGCCTCAAAGGCGCGTCGCCGGAATCCAGCGGGGCGACAGGCAGCGGCGATCATCCGCCAGTGGCCCAGAAACCGGAGCAGCTCGCCGGCGACGCCGGCACCTCGCGTCCTCGTGGAGCTGCGGACCTGCAGCAGATGTTGGGCCACTTGCCAGCCGTGAAACTGGCTGACTTGCAGAAGGGCGACGCGGTGATGCTGGTGACCTCGGAGGGTAGCGCCGAGTCTCCTCTTAACGTAATCACGCTCTTGACTGGGGTAGAACCCATCCTGATAGCAGCCCCGAACGGCCAAGGCGCTGCCATGCTCCTGTCACCCTGGAACCTGGGGTCTTCTGGCGGAGAGGCTGCGACGGAATAATGCACTCTCACAGAAGTTCTTCGCCAGGCAAGTACCTCAAGGCGGGGCGTTCCGCAAACTGGCTGCTGATTGTCATGACGCTGTTGCTGATGGCCCCTTCGCGCAATGCGTTGGGGCAAACCGCTTCCGGCACTTTGCGCGGGCAAGTCACTGACCCCTCCGGGGCTGTAATACCGGGGGCAACTGTAACCGCTACGGCCTCCACCGGACAAACCAAAACGGCGCAAAGCGACGGCCAGGGAGGGTACGAGTTCAACGGGCTGGCGCCCGGTAAGTACACGGTCAGCGCCGTGGCCAGGGGCTTCGCCGTATCCGAGCCGCAGGACGTTGAGGTCGGGGCCGGACCAGCCGCCAGGCTGAACATCCAGCTTCAGATCCTGGTGGAGCAGGAGAAAGTGACAGTGGAGGAGCAGGGGACTACCGTCGAGGTGAATCCCGCGAGCAACGCGAGTGTGCTGGTTATTCAAGGGAAGGACCTCGAAGCCCTTTCGGATGACCCTGACGAATTGCAGTCCGAACTGGAGGCGCTGGCAGGCCCGGGAGCCGGCCCGAACGGCGGTCAAATCTACATTGACGGGTTCACCGGCGGTCAGCTTCCGCCCAAGTCTTCGATCCGAGAGATACGCATCAACCAGAATCCGTTCTCGGCCGAGTACGACAAACTTGGCTATGGTCGCATCGAGATCTTCACCAAGCCGGGAACCGGCCAGTTGCACGGCCAGCTATTCGCCGATGGCAACGACGCTTCGTTCAACACGCTCAACCCTTTCGTCACGGAAGTGCCGGGTTATCATTCGGAACTATTCAATGGCAGTGTGAGTGGGCCCATCAACAAGAAGATTTCGTTCTTCTTCAACCTGGAACGGCGGGATATCAGCGACAACGCGATTGTGAACGCCATCGTACTGGATCCGAACTTCAATCAGGTCCAGCTCGCCCAGGCGATTCCGACGTCGCGGAGGCGCACCAACTTCGGTCCCCGCTTTGATTTTCAGCTCAGCCCGAGCAACACGCTGACGGTCCGCTATCAGTACACGGAGAACAACGAGAACAACGATGGCATCGGGCAGTTCTCTCTGGCGTCTCAGGCATACAACGTCCACGACACCGAGCAGACGCTGCAGATCAGCGACACCCAAATCCTGAGCGCCAACGTCATCAATGAGACCCGGTTCCAATACATCCGCGATAACAACACCCTGGCCTCGCAGTTTCCTGGCCTCCCTACGGTCACGGTTCTGGGAGCATTCACCGGCGGAAGTGGTCCAAATGGAACTGGCGGTGGCAATCAACTAGGAACGATCCTGGACAAAGAAAATCACTACGAGCTGCAGAATTACACATCCATCGTTCATGGCAATCACTTCGTAAGATTGGGCGGCAGGCTGCGGGTGACGACTGACTCTAACAACTCCAACTCGAATTTCAACGGAGTTTTCACATTTCCTTCCATCGCCACCTATGCCATGTGTGTAGCAACTCCGCCGTGCACGGGGGTTAACCAGCGCCCCAGCCAGTTTGCAAAAACCACCGGACCGACATTGGCCCAGGTTACGCTGGTGGACGCCGGTCTGTACGCCGAGGACACCTGGAAACTCCGCCCCAATATGACGCTGACCTACGGCCTGCGCTTCGAGACCCAGAACCAGATCCACGATCGCGGCGACTTCGCTCCACGGCTGTCTTTTTCCTGGGGTCTCGGAAAAGGGAAGGCGCCAAAGACCGTTTTGCGTGGTGCCTTCGGGATCTTCTATGACCGGTTTGCCTACAACCTCGCGCTTCTAACGGAGCGCTTCAATCCTAGCGGTCTAGGTCAAAGCCAGGTCCTGGTCACAAATCCAGACTTTTACCCAAACATTCCCAGCCCTTTGCCGGCTCCGTCGCCAACTTATTACCAGATTGCTCCCAACCTGCGGGCGCCCTACACGATGCAAACTGGGGCCAGCGTGGAGCGGCAGCTTAGCAAAAAGGCGACTGTAGCCATTACCTACCTTAATTCTCGGGGCGAGCATCAGTTCTTCTTGAACAACATCAACGCGCCTGCTGCCCCAGGCACACCAAATACCTACCAGTACAACTCCGAAGGGATTTTCCGGCAGAACCAACTGATCACCAATTTCCGAGTCAATGCCGGAGCGAAGCTTTCGCTTTTCGGCTTTTACACCCTCAACTACGCCCACAGCGACCTGGGATCAGGATTGCCAACTACCGCCACCGGAGTGGCCGGGTTCACTTCCGGCACGTCGTTGAGCAACCCCATGTTCATTTCCGATCAATCTGACCCCATGGCGGATTACGGCAGGGCAAGCTTTGATGTACATCACCGTGCGGTGCTGGGCGGTACGATTGGATTGCCGAAAGCCTTTCGCCTTAATCCGTTCATGCTGATAACTTCCGGACAGCCGTACAACATAACGCTCGGACAAGATCTCAATGGCGACTCCATCTTCAATGACCGGCCTTCTTTTGTTTCGCCGGGCTGCACTTCCGTAAAGATGACGCCCCTGGGTAACTTCTGCACGGTTCCCCCTGCCGGTGCGACCATTGTTCCCATCAACTACGGTGCGGGCCCGACCCTGTTTACGCTGAATCTGCGTCTGAGCAAGACTTTCGGTTTTGGAAGGGAGCAGGGCGGGCCTTCAGGCACTGGCGGCGGACCGGGTGGCGGCGGTGGTGGCCCCGGAGGACCTGGAGGCGGACTGGGCGGCCGCGGACTGAGCGGCGGAGGCGGCGCTGGTGGTGGCCCGTTTGGCCTGGGCGCTGCGACCAACCGGCGCTACAACCTGACATTCAGCGTCGCGGCCCGAAATTTGTTGAATCGCGTCAACCTGGCTGCACCGGTTGGAAATCTCGACTCGCCTTTATTTGCGCAGTCCAACGCGCTGGCTGGCGGCCCATTCTCATCCGGCTCAGCCAATCGACGCATTGATTTTCAGGTGCTGTTCTCGTTCTGACACTCCGGGGACTCTCGCCAAGCCGAATACGTAGGAGTCGTTAAGTGATTGATTCACCGGATACTTCCTCCCACCGACCCCGACTCTTCCTGGAATAGCAGCTGTAAGCCAGGCGGAACAAGAGAGTAGCGCGTAGTTACCCCGAACGTGGTACGTCTGCGCACACCTTCCGGGAGAGAAAAAAAGCACTCCATCTCGGGATGTGTCCCTGCAGCGATCGTGCGAAAGTCTCGGACGTGGGAAGGGCAAAGTAGCAGGAGCCAGCAAGGAGCTGTCATGGAGAAACTGGTAGCTGTTCTTGATTTCGTCTTTGGTTGCCACCACGGCCGTCTGAGCCGGGTCTTCACGATTGACGGCCAAACCTATCGAGTGTGTTGCGGTTGCGGCGCCGCGTTTGAATATTCCCTGGAAAGCATGCGCATGAAGCGCCGGTTCAGGACATTCGATACCCAGCAGGCTACCACGTGATGAAACCAGGCGCCGCCAAAGCCATGGGCAACGGTCGGAAGTGTTGCTGAATTGTTGCGAGTCACTGAGATCGTGCAGAGATCCTCGGAAAGCAAACTTGGAGAAAAAACATGACTACGCGTAAAATCGGCTGGCGCCCCAATGCCGTGCGCCCTCACAGCAAAACAAACATATGGACCCAGTCAGCAAGAACGACCTTGATTGTAGGAATCCTGCTGGCTGCGGCGGTGGCGGTCTCGGCGGAGGCCCAGGAAAGCGTGAGCCCGCGGCCGCCTGCGATCGGCGCGGTGTTGGCCGCGCTCCCCAGCGACGCGCCGCGCATCGCCGCTATCCTGGCAAGCCAACCGCAAGAACCGGCAGGTCCTGGCGACATTCTGAACAATTACGAACAGGGGATGGCATTTATCTCGCAGCAAACTTACATCGAATTGGCGCAGATCGCCGAGGCCGTGCGCCAGGGCCAGATCGGCCGGGAGCAGGCGGAGCACTTAAGCTACGAGATTTACCAGTCGCGAATGATGCAGTTTCAACTGCTGAGCACGCTGCACCAGATCCTGGAGAGCGACGTTGTAAAGGCGACGCAACGATCTGGCGCTCCGCAACTGAGGGGATCCGCGGGTTCACTTCCGGGCGGGGGCCAGGCCGATACCTCACGCGCTGTGCGGGAGAGCAATGTCGCAGTGCCAGGTCCGGTTCCGCTAACCCAATGAACTAACCGGCGAAAAAAGCCATGAACCCGTCTAAGACGGATTGTTTCATTCACGCGGCCAAGGTCCTGCTGATTGCAACAATTTGCAGGATAATCGTCTCCGGTACAGAGGATGACGCAAATTCACCGAATAGCAATCGGGACCCCATTGGCGATTGGGGTAAGCACTGTCGCATGTACGATTGTCATCCATGCCATGGCTTTGAGTGCGACGCTGAACTTCATCCGCCGGGAGAAAAAACGCGGCCGCGAGGGCGTTAGCTTCTGGGGCGACCTGGCTATCGTCGCGCGGGTAATATCATTCGCGCTCCTGGCGCACTTGATGGAGATCGCGTTGTGGGCCGTGTTGTTTATGATCTGTGGAGAGTTTCGAGAGTTTGGGGTCGCGTTCTACCACTCAGCGGTCAATTACACCACCCTGGGCTATGGCGATGTGATTATGACGCCGTCGTGGAGATTGCTGGGGCCGCTGGAAGCAGCTAATGGAGCCCTCATGTTTGGTGTCTCGACAGCGATGATCTTTGCTGTCATTCAATGGTTAGTTCAGGCTAGGTTCGTGGATCTGAGGAACTGAGCGGCTATTAGCCAACTGGGTTTAAGCGGCAACACCACGAGGGTGTGCCTTCCAGATCGGGAGTGGCCTATGAACAGCACCGACAAACGTCCCTTGATGATCTCTGGCGGATGGATTCAGGCGGCGGCAATCGTCCTGATTATCGGTTTTTTCATCCTGGGTGTGCTTACTTACTACACTTATAGCGACGAACCGCCCATACCGGAGGCCGTCAAAACAACGGACGGATCAACCTTGTTTACCCGCGGCGATATTATGGCGGGCCAGCAGATCTTTCTGGGCTACGGCCTGATGGAGTACGGCTCAATTTTTGGCCACGGCGCCTATCTCGGGCCGGATTTCACAACGGAATACCTGCATCGCGCCGCCCTCTCGACTATCGACTTCTATGGCGGCTCGAACTCCGACACAGCGCACAGTCGAACCATAGGGGACTTCAAGACGAACCGATACGACGATGCCAAACGCATCGTCGTTTACACGGATGCGCAAACCCACGCTTTCAACGAGTGCAGGAAATATTACGCATCTTTCTTTGGGGAACCCTCTACGAAGTTCGGCTTGAGGCCGAACGCCATTCGGGATCCAGAAGAAATCCGCAAGCTGACCGCATTCTTCAGCTGGTCGGCCTGGACCGCCTCCACCACGCGTCCTGGCCATGCTTATTCCTACACCAACAACTGGCCTCCCGAGCCGTTGGTCGACAATCACGCGACCGCCGACTCCATCGTGTGGAGCGTGCTGTCGCTGATTGCGTTGCTGGGGGGAATAGGCCTGCTGCTTGCAGTTTTTGGCCGATGGAACATCTTGGGGTGGCACGGGCGCGAGCAACAGAGCATGTCCTTCCGCGCTCCGGATGACGTGTCGCTCACTCCCGCTCAAAATGCGTGCGCCTGGTTCTTCTTCATCATGGCGGCGTTGTTCGTCGTTCAAACCTTGCTCGGCGGAGCAACGGAACACTACCGCGCTGACTTGCAGACTTTTTTTGGGATCGATCTCGGACGGCTTCTTCCCTTCAATGTCGTGCGGACGTGGCACCTGCAGCTAAGCCTGTTCTGGATTGTTACTTCCTATCTTGCGGCAGGAATTTTCCTGGCCCCCATGGTCGCAGGCCGAGAGCCGCGCGGACAAAAGCTGCTTGCCTATGGATTGCTGGGGGCTCTAGTAGTTGTTGTTGTCGGCAGTCTGCTCGGAGAATTTGGCGGAATCCATGGCTGGATTCGCAGCCCCTGGTTCGGCCATCAGGGATTCGAATATCTCGATCTTGGCCGTATCTGGCAAGTGCTGCTGACAGCCGGCCTGGCCTCCTGGGTCGTGATTCTTTTCCGTGGCCTTCGCAACCGGCTTTCTGTTGAGCGCGCCGGAAACTTGCCTTGGATTTTTTTCTTTTCGGCGCTCTCGATCCCTGCCTTCTACGCGGTCGGATTGCTCGCGCATTCCGGAGAGCATTTCACGACTACCGACTTTTGGCGTTTTTGGGTCGTGCACCTCTGGGTCGAAGATTTCCTGGAGTTATTCACCACCATTCTGGTTGCCTACCTCTTTGTGCTGCTGGGCGTGGTTGAAGAGCGCATCGCATTACGCATGATCTATCTCGATATTGTTCTGTATTCCGCCGGCGGCATTGTCGGCACAATGCACCATGTGTACTTTTCCGGCGAACCCGCTCTCCACATGGCGCTGGGAGCGTTTTTCTCGGCCGCAGAGGTCATACCCCTGACCTTTCTGACCCTGGAGGCTTGGAGCTTCCTGCAATTGGGTACTGTTCAAAGCGCGAAGTCGAGGACGCAATTTCCGCACTACTGGGCTGTGATGTTTCTCGCTGCGGTTGGGTTCTGGAACTTCCTTGGCGCCGGGATCTTCGGCTTCCTTATCAACCTGCCCATTGTGTCGTACTTTGAGATCGGAACTGCGTTGACCGCAAATCACGGCCATGCCGCGATGATGGGCGTGTACGGAATGCTGTCGATCGGCCTGGCGCTCTTCTGTTTACGTTACATCATCCCGCAAAAACACTGGTCGAATAGGGCGGCACAGATCAGCTTCTGGTCTCTCAACCTGGGCCTGGCATGGATGGTCTTCGCGACACTGTTTCCACTGGGAATCATGCAGCTCTATCACTCCATCAGTGTGAGTTACTACGACGCTCGCACGCTTAACTACATCGGTAGCCACGCCAACTCTGTACTGGAGTGGTTGCGCATGCCTGGTGACATCGTTTTCATTGTGGGCGGAGCGCTGCCGATTCTCTACCTGTCCTTTCTCGGTGTTCGCTACATGCGGCAAAGCACAACGATGGAAGAACCAACAGATGTCCTCTTCACTGACATCGTTGTCCAGGGCCGGGGGCGTTGAAGTATGTTCAGCGTACCTTTCGAATCGATTTTGATGCTCGGATACGCCCTTTCGCTGGTGGTGATCGCGTTGCTGCTGGAGTGGGCGGCGCGTCACGTGCACCGGCGTTCCCTGAAGGTCAGTTCTGCCGGTTTCACCTATCATCCGGACCGCGATATCTGGAGTTGTCCGCGAAACCAGCACCTGTTCCCGGTTTTCTCGGACTCAGTCAAGGGAACTGTAACCTATCGGGCCCCCGCTGCGGCGTGCAATGCCTGCCCGAGCAAGGCAGCTTGTACGGATTCAGACGGGGGACGAGAGATTGAGCGAAACCAGTTGGGCGAGTTGGAATACGGTGTGCGACGATTTCATCGCGCGGTGTCGCTGACACTCGTTGTGCTGGCCAGCCTGATACTCGTTGTCGCTTTGTTTCGTACGGGCGGCTTTTATCCAAGGCTCGTGCTGGCAGGATCCCTGACGCTATTTTGCACGCTCATTCAGCGCCTGGCGGGGGAGCTCTCTCAGAACACCCAACTTCCGCCCACGTAGTACTGCCTATGATCAGCCCAGACCACCTTGCACTACTGCATCATCATGGGTGTGACGCCTGCAATCGCTTGATGATCACTGCGGTCTATAATAGCCGCCCGTTTCGGTGAGGGAACGGAAGGCCGGGCACCACGGAAGTGAACAATGCGGTTGTTCGACTATCGGAAAGACTACTTGCGGCCGGATTTGATTGCCGGCTTGACGACTGCCGCAGTCGCGATTCCGAAGGCCATGGCCTACGCGACCATCGCCGGGCTGCCGGTACAAGTGGGACTCTATACTGCCTTCTTGCCGATGGTGATCTACGCGGTCCTGGGAACATCCCGTCCACTCAGCGTGAGCACAACCACGACTCTCGCTATTCTTGCCGGGGCTGAATTTGGCAGGATTGCTCCGAGCGGCGATCCCGCGATGCTGCTCAAGGCTTCCGCAGTTCTGACCTTGCTGGTTGGGGGTGTTCTGACGCTGGCTTCGATGCTGCGGTTGGGTTTCGTCGCCAACTTCATTTCTGAACCCGTGCTGGTGGGCTTCAAGGCAGGGATCGGGTTGGTAATCGTTTTGGACCAAGTCCCGAAGATTCTGGGCATTCACATCCTTCGGGGCTCCTTCTTTCACATCTTGCTGGCTATCGGGCACGGAATCCCGAAGGCCTCGTTGGCGACGCTGGCTGTAGGACTTGTCATGATTGGGGTGCTGTTGGGAATCGAGCGGCTTCTTCCACGCGCACCGGCCCCACTGATCGCGGTGGCTTGCGGAATCACGGGTGCATCCCTGCTGCGCTTGCAACAACACGGGGTGGAGCTGGTCGGGCGAATTCCCCAGGGCCTGCCCGCGATTTCCATCCCGCATCTCTCCCTTGCCGTGCAGCTCTGGCCCGGAGCCCTGGGCATTGCGCTGATGAGCTTTACGGAAACCATCGCCGCGGGCCGGGCCTTCGCGAAGAACGATGAACCGCATCCCAGCGCAAACTGGGAGTTGTTTGCAACGGGGCTGGCAAATATGGGTGGTGCATTCCTGGGAGCTATGCCCGCGGGCGGCGGTACCACGCAGACCGCGGTGAACCGGCTGGCCGGAGCGCGTACTCAGCTCGCAGAGTTAGTCACAGCGCTGGCCGCTTTGGCGACCATGCTCCTGCTGGCGCCCCTCATCGCACTGATGCCGCAGGCCACGCTCGCGGCGGTGGTCGTTGTGTATTCGATTGGATTGATTCGCCCGGGAGAATTTTCCGAGATTCTCAGAATCCGGCGAACGGAGTTCACCTGGGCCTTAACCGCGTTTGCCGGTGTGGTGGCGCTGGGAACTTTGAAGGGCATCCTGGTTGCCATCGTGGTGTCGCTTGTCGCGCTTGCCTACCACGTGGCCGATCCGCCGGTCTACGTACTTGGGCGCAAGCCCGGCACAGATGTGTTCCGGCCGCAGTCAGAGAAGCACCCGGAGGACGAAACTTTTCCCGGCCTATTGCTGCTGGATGTCGAGGGGCCCGTCTTCTTCGCGAACGCGGAGCGCATCGGGCACAAGTTGAAGTTGCTGGTCGATTCGGCGAAACCGAAGGTCGTGGCACTCGACCTCAGCGGTGTGCCCGATCTCGAGTATAGTGCGCTGATGGCGTTGACCAGAGCCGAGCAGAAATTACGTGATCGCGGGGTTTTTCTGTGGCTGGTGGGGCTCCAACCGGAAGTGCTGCACATGGTCCAGAGATCCCCATTGGGAAGCGCCCTCGGACGCGACCGGATGCAGTTCAATCCTGAGGTTGCCGTCGCAAAATACCTGGCTCTCTACCCTGTCGGCGCAGCAGAACAAGCGGCGGGTTAGGATGTCTGTGGCAGGAGGAGAGACGCCCATGCCTCGAATCGTGATCCTGAATCCCATTTTCGAGTGTGGGCTGGCGCTGGTGTAGTCCCCCAGCAAACCCGGAGTTGGTTTGCTGGGGTGAGTTTGCGGCCCTACTGGTTGGTGGTTGTCGTGGGTTGGCTGGATTGCTCCTGGAATTTCTGGCTCATGCGCTCGAACATCTGCTGGCGAAGTGTGTCCGCCTTGGTCTTCTGGTCGGGCGTCAGCACCGTGTTGTACACCTTGGAGATCACGCGCTCGCGGATAACCATCAACTCGGCCAGGGTCTGCGCCTGCTGGTTGGCCAGGGTACGCAGCTGCGCCTCGTCAAAGCTGCCGCCGCGCGTGGCTACGAGCAACTGCTCGTGGTTCGCGGCCAACTGCTTCACCAGCGGCGCGAAATTGGGCCGTTCCGCCTGAATCATGGACTGGATTTGTGTTTTCTGCGCATCGGTCAGATCGAGCTTGCGCGCGATCCACCCCATGCGATGTCCGAACACCATGTTGCCAGGGCCGCCCGCGCGTGCGGCGCAAACTGCCGTGATCGCTCCCGCTGCCAGCACTAGAGCCAGCGCGATCGCGAGATATCTGGTTTTCATCTCTCATTCCTTCCCTGCATCGCTGCATCGGTTGCTTAATACTGCTAACACAGGAAACGCAGGCTGGCGGTAAAGTGTTCGTCTGGCGCACGTAAAGTTTTGTCAAAAAAGAGCCGCGAGGCTTGACACATCTTTACCGGCATATTGTCGCGATTAGTGCTACAAAAGGGGGGAAGCAGGAGGCAGGAAGCCGGACGCTTTCCTGCTGTCTACCTGCTGCCTCCTGCCGCCTAAATAATGGCGAAGATCCTGATCATTGACGACGATGTCGAGCTCTGCGAGCTGGTAGGGGAGTACTTGACTCGCGAAGGGTTCGAGGTCGAGGCTGCGCACAACGGCGACAAAGGGTTGGAGCGTTCTCTCTCCGGCCAACACGCCCTGGTGGTGCTGGATCTCATGCTGCCAGGCATGATGGGCCTGGACGTGCTGCGCCGCCTGCGCGGCGAATCGCAGATTCCAGTGCTCATCCTGACCGCGCGCGGCGAAGACGTGGATCGCATTGTCGGCCTGGAGATTGGCGCCGACGACTATCTGGCCAAGCCGTTCAACCCTCGCGAGCTGCTGGCGCGCGTGCGTGCCATTCTGCGCCGCTCGCAAGCTAGTCCAGCGGCATTGGCCGCACCCGTCACCGTCGGCGACCTGGAGCTTGATCCCGGCGCGCGCACCGTCACTCGCGGGGGAGAGCCGCTGGAGCTGACCGCCGTCGAATTCTCGCTTCTGGAGGCCCTGATGCGTTCCGCGGGCCAGGTGGTCACGCGCGAGTTCCTGGCGCAGACCGTCCTCGGTCGGCGCTTCGTGGCCTACGACCGCAGCATCGACATGCACGTCAGCAAGCTGCGCAAGAAGCTGGGATCTCTGCCCGATGGCGATGGCGAGCGCATCAAGACGGTGCGCGGAGTCGGCTATATCTACGCACGCTCCAGCGAGGAGGATTGAGCGATGCGCAGTCTGTTCCTCAAGATATTCCTGTTTTTCTGGGTCACCGTACTGCTGATCGGCGCCGCCGTGGTGATTACCTGGAGCCTGCAGCCCGAGATTGTCTTCACCCGCTGGCAGGCGCTCATGACGGAAGCCCTCGCCACCCATGCGCAGAACGCAGCCGAGATTTTTGAGCGCCAGGGCCCGGGCGCGGCCGCCAACTACATCCAGCGCCTCAATTACGCGGGAAGGATGCAGGCCGTGCTGGAGGATGAGCGCGGGCAACCGCTCATCGGCAAGCCTTCCGGGGAAGGCGCCCGGCTCGCGGCCCATGTGATTGAGACTGGTCAGCCCGAATTTATGATCCGCCCCCGTGTCGCGTACAACGTGCAACTCGGCATCGGACCTTCCGGACGTCATTACGTGCTGGTCACGGAAATGCCCAGGGCGGGGCCGTTTTTCGCTTTTCGGGCGACTACATCTACTCAGGTGCTGCGCTGGACTCTGGCCATCCTGATCTCGGGCGTGATCTGTTACCTGCTGACGCGTTACATCACCGGGCCTATCCTGCGGCTGCGCGCGGCGGCACGGGAACTGGCGGCCGGCAACCTCGGCGCGCGTGCCGGCGGTGCCATGGAGAACCGCCGCGACGAACTCGGCCAGTTGGTTCGCGACTTCAACCAGATGGCCGACCGGATCGAGGTCCTGCTGGACTCCGAGCGTCAGCTCATCCGCGACATTTCCCACGAGTTGCGTTCGCCTCTGGCGCGGCTGAACGTGGCGCTGGGCCTGGCCCGGCAGCGCGCCGGCGCCGAGGCCGCTCCCCAGCTCGACCGCATCGAGCGCGAGGCGGAGCGGCTCAACGAGATGATCGGACGCCTGCTCACTCTGGCCCGCCTCGAAGGTGCCGTAGCTCCCTCCCAGCAGCAGCCCGTGTTGCTTTCCGAGCTGGTGCGCGAGGTTGCCGAGGATGCCGAGTTTGAAGCCGAGAGCCGCCATTGCCGCGTGCAGGTCAACGCGGCGGATGAGTGCAGCACTTTCGGCAGCCCCGATCTGCTGCGCAGCGCAGTGGAGAACGTGGTCCGCAACGCCGTGCGCTATACCGCAGAAGGGACCGAGGTGCAGATTGATCTCAATCTTGTAGGCTCCGACGGTATGCAATGGGCCGCCATTCGCGTGCGCGACCACGGTCCTGGCCTGCCGGAATCGGAGCTGAACAACGTCTTCCGGCCTTTCTACCGGGTGGCCAACGCCCGGGAGCGCGAGACCGGTGGCACCGGCCTGGGCCTGGCCATCAGCGAACGCGCCGTTCGCCTGCACGGGGGAACCATCCACGCCTTCAACGCACCGGGCGGCGGATTGCTGGTGGAGATGCGCCTGCCGGCATCGGTCCCGGAGAAGAGCTGATTTCGCCGCGCAGCCGATCTCACCTGCATTCGCCTGCAATCTGCTGACTCTACGGTTTCCAGCCCCTGTACCTTTGTAATGTACTCCGCGGCTACGTCCCGCGGATTGTCCGCGCTTTTCTGCGCTTCTTTGGGCAGAATGTGTGGGCGTCACCCCGTCCCATGCACCTGCTGCTGCTTTCGCACGATCTGGAGACCGTGGCCGCCTTCCGTCATTCGAGCGGGGAGATGGGGATCCACCTGTATCTCTGTGAAGAAGCGCGGGAGGCGCGCAGTGCTCTGCGGGAGCATCGCTATGATGCGGTGGTGATCGATTGCGACGATACCCACGCCGGCCGCACCGTGCTCAAGAGCGTGCGCCAGGCGCGCGCCAACCAGAGCGCGGTCGTGCTCGCCATCCTCAACGGCGACACCCACGGCGCCGATGCCGTCGATATGGGCGCCAACCTTGTGCTTCACAAGCCCGTTTCCTGCGACCTGGCCCGCCAGGAACTGCGTTGCCTGCGCACGCTCGTCGGAGCTGATGAGCGCCGTTACCCGCGCCATACCGCCGAAGGTACCGCCTACGTCAGCTTCGGACGGACGGTCGATCGTCGCGCCGAGATCACCAACCTGGCACTGGGCGGCATGGGACTGCGCTTGAGTGACCGCATTATTGACGACGAGATTCTGCGAGTTCGTTTCCAGTTGCCCGGAACCAGCACGGTGATCCAAGCGCAGGGAGAGATGGTCTGGACTGATCCCCAGGGTGGAATCGGCATCCGCTTTGTCAGCCTCTCCAGCGAGGCACGCGCAGCCTTGGAAAAGTGGATGCGGGCCCGCGCTGCCTCCGCGATTAGCTGACGGGCTTCACCGGGCTGGCCTGGCCCACCATCCCTTGACGCGGGACCAGCAGCACCGTGCAGGGGCTGTAGCGCATGACGCGTTCCGTGGTCCGGCCCAGGGTGGTGAATTCCAAAAAGCGACGATGCTCGGCGCCCAGCACGACCAGGTCGGCTTGCCGGGCCCGCGCCCGTTCGACGATCCGCTCGGCGGCGTCGCCCGCCAGCACGACCTCGGAGATCTCACACATCCGTCGCAGGCCGCCGGGAACCCAGGCATGAAGTTGCTCTTCGGCCTGACCGCGACCTGCATCAGCCTCTTCCACCGCTAACAGCAACTCCAGTTTGGCTTTCAGCACCGCCGCCAGAATGCCGGCGAGCTGAGCGCATTCGCTGGCGGAGTCGCTGAGGTTTACGGGGCAAAGGATCCGTTTCAGCCCTTCCCCGGCTGGTTCCGGTCCCTTGACGATCAGCATGGGACACCGCGCCATGCGGGTCACATTCTCCGCCACCGAACCCAGCAGCACCCGCGCCATGCCGTCGTGACCGTGGCTGCCCATCACGATCAGGTCGGGCGTGTGCCGCTCCAGCCGGCTCAGGACCACCTGCACCGGATGACCTTCCTCCACTATGATGTGATGGGGCACGCGCGTTCCCAAAACCTCTTGCGCCAGACTGCCGACCGCGCCGTGCAGCTCGGTCCGGGTCAATTCCACCTGGGCCTGCTCCTGGCCTTCGATCAGGAACTGCGGCGGCTCGGCCGCGTGCAGGATTTCCACACGCGAGGCGAACGCCTGCGCGATCACCCGCGCCCAGCAGAGCACCAGCCGCGAGGCGGGGCTCAGGTCCACGAGGCAGACGATATGCTGCGGTTTAAATCCAGGCATAGTCGTGTACGCTTCCATACTACGGCCAGAAGCGCGTTTTTGGCTGTGACCGGCGACACTCCGCCGCGCTGGCTTATAATCTCGCGCCATGGAATTCCGGGAGATTTTTCTCAAACAGAAAGAGGCCATCCACAAGCGGATGGTCGAGATTTTCGGCATGGTTCGTCCCGAACATATGGACTGGCGTCCCGAGAAGGATGCGCTGTCAGTCGGCGAGATGCTTCAGCACCTGTGGGTCTCTGAGGATGGAGTCCGCCGGGTGGCACTCGAGGATGACTTCGCCTATTACCAGACCCGCATCCCTAAGGGCTTGCGTGCCACCCTCGGTCCGCGCCCGACTCTCGAAGCCAACCTGGCGAACATCGCCCGCGTGCATGGCGAGACCATGGCCGCGGTCGCGGCCTGTCCCGCCGAAATTTTTGAGCAGGAACGCGCGCGGGCGGAGCTCGGCTATCGGCGCAAGGTGTGGACCATCTTGCTGGGCATTAATGAGCACGAAGTGCATCACCGCGCCCAACTCTCAACTTATCTACGGATTCTGGGCACGCCGGTACCCGACGTCGCCAAATCGTATCAAGCGATGTCACCGCGCACCTGAAATCTTGCGCATTGTCCCTGACAGGGCTATGATGCGCGCCGCAGTTCTGGTGCAGCCAATCATCCTTCCTTAGGTCCCGCTTCGCGGCTGCGCCATTCCTTGATGCGGAGGAAGACCATGAAGAACTCATCGTTTCTGGGCAAGTACGCGCACGCCCTGGCTGCGGCTCTGCTCCTGGCGGTTGTGACATCGCTGCTGGCAGGGTGCAGCAAGAAGGCCGCGGAAAGCGAGGGCATCAAGATCGGCGTCGTAATGCCTACCACCGGGCGCGAAGGCAAGCCCGGCACCTATCAGAAAGAAGGCATCGAGCTGGCCATCAGGCAGATTAACGATGCCGGCGGCCTGCAGGTCGGCAACCGCAAGCTTCCCCTCAAAGAAATCTTCTACGATGACGGCTCCGACTCCGCGAAGTCCGCGCAACTGACCGAGCGGGCCATGAGTTCCGACGGGGTCACGGCGGTGATCGGCGGCTACTCGACCGCCCTGGGTGAGGCGGAATCGGTCATGCCCGACCGCTATCAGACTCCCTGGATTACCCCCGGCGCTGCGGCCTCCAGCATCTTCGCCCACGGCTACCAATACGCCTTCGGCACCCTGACGCCCATCAATCTGCTGGGCTCGACCACCGCGGAATTCCTCGGCTCGCTGGTAGACCAGGGCAAGCTGAAGAAAGGCTTGAAGATCGCGATGGCGCTGGAGAACACTGACCACGGTGTGGATTACGGTAACGGCATCGAGCGGTGGCTCAACCAGCATCCCGGCTACTTCAAGGTGGTGTTCAGCGAGAAGTTCGATCTCGGCGGCACCGACTTCTCCGGTTTGTTGCAGAAGGTGAAGCAGGCCAAGGCGGACATCTTCCTCTCCGATGCCCATCTGCAGGACTACATCACCATGCAGCGGCAGTATATCCAGAGCGGCATGCATCACCAGATGATCAGCTACGGGGCGCGCGGGCCGGAAGCCGACGCCCGCAAGGCGCTGGGCGACGGCGTGGACTACATCTTCGCCGGCATCTGGTGGTCGGACAAGCTGCCCTACCCGCAGGTACAGAAGTTCGCTGCCGACTATCAGGCCTTCACTGGCCGCAAGGTGGACTCCTGGTACGCGGCCACGGCCTATGAGGCTGTACGTGCTCTGGCCGCCGCCATCCAGGCCGCGGGCAGCCTGGACAAGACCGCCATCCGCGACCAATTGCGTAAGCTCGAGATGAAAGACTCGCTGGTCCCCGGCCAGGTGCTCAAGTTCGGGCCCAACGGACAGGTGGGCTACGCGTTCGTGATGGTGCAGAACAAGCCGGACAACAAGGTGGACATCGTCTATCCCAAGGACGCAGCCACGGGTGAGGTGATCGCGCCCACCCCTGTGAGTAAATAGTAAGCCGGCATGCATCCAGGAGGCAGGAAAGCAAGCTTTCCTGTCGCCTGCCTTCTGCGTCCTAGCGTAAGGCGCCCATGACCTTTATCGATTTCCTCAACCTTCTCATCGCCGCTCTTCTGCTGGCAGGAATCTACGCCGTGATGTCGGTGGGCATGACTGTCATCTACGGGGTGATGAAGATCGTCAACCTGGCCCACGCCGGCTTCATGATGACGGGCGCCTACTTCGCTTACGAAGTTTACGAGCGCCTGCACCTCGATCCCATTCTCGCCGCGCTGCTGGCCTTTGGGTTCTTCTTCCTGGTGGGAATCGCCGTACACTGGCTGCTGGTGCGATGGCTGCCGCCCTCGGACCGCCCCACTCTGCAATCGCTTTTGCTCATGTTCGGACTTTGGCTGGTGCTGCAGAACATCGGTTATCTCATTTGGGGTAACACCGACCGCTCCATTCTCACGCCGCGCACCCTGGACCTGGTCCATCTGGGACCCATCACCATCTCTTCGCTGCGGCTGGTCGTATTTGTGGCCGCGGTGGGGTGTATGGCGCTGCTGGAGGTCGCGCTCAGCCGCACCTGGTTCGGCCGCTCGGTGCGGGCGCTCATCCAGAACCGCTACGCGGGCAGGATCGTGGGCGTGGACACCGAAAAGACGGCGCGCCTGACCTTCGGCCTGGGCATTGCTTTTGCCGGCGTCGCCGGAGCCCTGCTCGCCACTCTTTTTTCTTTTGATCCCGACTTCGGGCGACCCTTCCTGCTGCGTGCCTTTGTGATCATCGTGCTGGGAGGCCTCGAATCGGTTTCCGGCGTGGCCCTGGGCGCATTGATCCTGGCCCTGGTCGAGACCTTCAGCATCCTTCTCGTTCCCGCCGAGTACCAGCCTGCCATCTCGTTCGGTCTGCTAGTGGTGGTCCTGGTGGTGCTGCCGGGAGGCATCGCCAGCCTGTGGGCGAAGAGGCGCCGGCTGGCATGAGCACAGCCGTTATTGCCCCGTCCCGCCTGGAGGCGCGCGCCCGCGCCGGATTGCCCTGGTTGCTGCTGGCCGTGCTTGCCCTGCTTCCGACCGCGGGACTGACACCCAACATCGTCCGTTTGTTGTTCATCACCTTTGTCTGGGTGACCAGCAGCCTGGGATGGAACCTGCTTGGCGGCTTCACCGGCCAGGTTTCGTTTGGCTTCGCTGTCTTCTACGGACTCGGCGCCTACACCGCCGCGCTGATGATTGATCGCGGCGTCAATCCCTATCTTTCATTCGTGGCCGCAGGTCTGGTTCCTGCAGTGGCTGCATTCCTCATCGGCTTGCCGACCTTCCGCTTGCGTGGACCTTACTTTGCCATCGCCACCATCGGCGTCAGCGAAGCGACACGCGTCATCATGAACAACCTGGCCATCACGGGCGGGGCCAGCGGCTTCCGCATCATGGAGCACCGGCCTTTTCGCCAAGTCGAGCACTATTACACCGCCCTCGGCGTGGCGGCGCTGGCGGTAGCGGCGTCGTTCTTGATCGCTCACAGCAAGTTCGGTATGGGCTTGCGGGCCATCAAGCAGGACGAAGAAGCCGCCGCCGACCTCGGCGTCAACCCCTATGCCTACAAGCTGGCCATCCATGCCGTGGCGGCCGCCTTGACCGGCATCGCGGGCGGCGTCTTCGCGCGTTATGCCGCTTTCATCTATCCCCAGGGGGTATTTGCCTTCCAGACCAGTGTTTACATCCTTCTAATGCCGGTAATCGGCGGCATCGGTACGGTCTGGGGGGCGGTCTTGGGGGGAGTGATCTTCGGCATAGTGGAGGAACAGCTCGTCGCCAGCTTCCCGCAGATCCATCTATTGCTGTATGGAGGGCTACTAATCCTGATAATCTTGGCGGAACCCGACGGCCTGGTCGGCCTGCTGGGCAAGCTGTTTCGGAGATTGCGAACCCCCAGGAGAAACGATGGCGACACCAATTCTGGAGGTCGAAAAGCTGACCAAGTACTTCGGCGGGCTGGCGGCGGTTAAGGACGTCACCTTTGCTGTGCCGGAGCAGCGCATCTACGGCTTCATAGGCCCCAACGGCGCCGGCAAGACCACCCTGTTCAGCATGATCGCGGGCTCGCTGCAGCCCTCGGCGGGACGTATCCGGTCACGCGGAAGAGACGTGACCGGCAGCCGGCCCTTCAGCCTGGTCAAGTCGGGCATCGCGCGCACGCACCAGATCGTCTGCCCGTTCCGCGCCATGACCGTGCTGGAGAACGTGCAGGTGGCGTCCCACTTCGGGCGCAAGAACATCACCCGCACCGCGGCGGCGCGCGAGCATGCGATGCAAATGCTGGCCAAGGTCGGCCTCGAGAATCGGGCTGACGCGCTGGCCGCTAATATCTCGCTGGGCGACCAAAAGCGCTTGGAGCTGGCACGAGCCCTCGCCACCGATCCCGAACTGCTGCTCTGCGACGAGATCTGCGGTGGCCTTTCCCCGACCGAGACACGCGCCATGCTCGATCTGCTGCGGCAGATACGCCGGCAAGGGACCACCATCATGTACGTCGAACACGACGTCAAAGCGATCATGGCGGTCTGCGATCGCGTCATGGTGCTCAATTACGGGCAGAAGCTGGCGGAAGGCGAACCTCAAGAGATACAGAACGACCCGGCGGTCATCGAAGCATATCTGGGCAAGGCGGGAAGCGAGAAAAAGGGGAGCCGTGTCGCCTGAGGGCAGCCCGCCGGCGATCCTCAATCTCCAGAACCTGGAAGTGTGCTACGGCGCGGTGCAGGTGCTGTGGGGCGTTTCGCTCTCTGTGACCAAGGGGCAGGTGGTGTGCATCATCGGGCCCAACGGCGCCGGCAAGACCACCACCCTGAACGCAATCATCGGCGTGCTCAAGCCCCGGCGCGGCCGCATTCTGTTTGAAGGTCAGGACATCGCCAGCCTGGCGCCACACCAGCGGGTTGCGCGCCACATCGCGATGATCCCGGAAGGCCGCCAGTTGTGGCCGGGCATGAGCGTGGAAGATAACCTCAAGATGGGCGCCTTCCCGCCAGCGCTGCGTTCGCGCGTCACCGCGAATCTCGAAGGCGTATACGGCATGTTCCCGCGGCTCAAAGAACGCCGCCACCAGCTTGCCGGCACACTCTCCGGAGGCGAGCAGCAGATGTGCGCCATCGGCCGCGGTCTCATGGCCGAACCCCACCTGCTGCTGCTCGACGAGCCCTCGCTCGGCCTGGCTCCTATTCTGGTGGATGAGGTTTTCAAGTTCGTGGGCGAGATCGTGAAGCACGGTGTCACCATTCTGCTGGTGGCGCAGAACATCGACTACGCCCTGCAAGTCTCCGATTACGGATACGTCATGGAGACCGGCCGCATCGTCCTGGAGGGCTCCGGCGACATGCTGCTCAACAACCCGCACGTACAGCAAGCTTATCTCGGTGGGAGCGCGGAAGAACCGGGCAGCTATCCGGCGCCACAGCCCGCGCAAGGATAAACGGCGGTACTGTCCTAATCTGCCTAGGACAGTACCTAAACGGCTAACCGATTGCCTTAGTCTCCGCCGTGCGGGATAATCATCCGTTTCCCGCTGCTCCGTCGGAAGGACGCCGCCGCACTGCGCCAGGCGGATGCCCGTGAATCTGCCCAACTACATCACGCTGAGCCGTATCGCCAGCATCCCCCTGCTGATGTGGATGCTGAGAACGCGACATCTCTCCAGCATTCACGGGCAGAGGGAGATCCTGACGTCGCTGCTATTTATAGCCGCCTCGCTCACCGACACTTTCGATGGGTATTTAGCGCGCCGTCGCGGGCAGATCACCACGCTCGGCATGTTGCTCGATCCGTTGGCTGACAAGCTGATGATCGCTGCTTCCTTCATCGCACTGGTGCAGTTCAATCCGCGGGTCGTGCCCGCGTGGATCGCGGTGGTCATCGTCGGACGTGAGTTCCTGGTGAGCGGCTTGCGCTCTATCGCCGCCAATGAGGGCTTCACCATCGAGGCCAGCGACCTGGGAAAGTTCAAGACCTGCGTGCAGATGGTGAGCGTGGTCGCCGTCATTCTGGATGCGCGCTGGAGGTACTGGAACATCACGGCGAACTTCATCCTGCCTATTGACGTGATCGCGCACCTCTCGATCTGGTTCATGGTGGCGGTGTCGGTCTTGTCGGCAGTGGACTACTTCGCCGCCTTCTGGTCGCGGATCGACCGCAGGGTGGCGAAGCGCCGCCGGCGCGCCTTCGTTCTCAGCCGGCGCAGGAAAAACAATGTCGCCGCAACCTGAAGATTCGCCGGCCGCCGAGACGGCAGAGCCACCGCCGTATTCCCCCCAAGAGCGGGCGGAATTGCTACGCCTGGCGCACGAAGCAATCGAGTCCGCTGTCGCCGGGCGCAAGCTCGAACTCACCCCCACTTCCCAGCGGTTGCTGGAGCCACGCGGTGCTTTCACTACCTTGCATCTGGAGGGCGTGCTGCGCGGGTGCGTCGGCTATGTTTATCCGGTAAAGCCGCTCTACCGCACCGTGGCGGAGACGGCCGCGGCGGCTGCCTTCAACGACACCCGCTTCCTGCCGGTCACGGCGGAAGAAGCGTCGCGGCTGAAGGTCGAGATCAGCGTGCTGTCACCGCTGCTGCCCATCGCGGCCGAAGACATTGAAGCTGGCCGCCATGGATTGGTGGTCACTCTAGGTTCACGGCGCGGGCTGCTGCTGCCTCAGGTAGCGGTGGAGTTCGGCTGGGACGCCCGCACCTTTCTCGAAGAGACTTGCCACAAGGCCGGACTTCCGCCCGACGCCTGGGAGCGTGGCGCGATCATCGAGGCCTTCACCGCCGAGGTCTTCCACGAAGAAGGCTTTGTGGTGGGAGGATGAGGCCTTAGAGGAAGCCGCCAGCGTGACTACGCTGGCGGTGTTTTCTCGCCATCGCGATTGTTCTCAGTGTTGCAGGTCGGCTTCCTGCAGCTTGGTGCCGGGCGGGACCATCCACAGCTCGGCCTTGCCGCCGTACTCGCCGCCATCGCGGAGTTGCAGGCGCTTGTCGTCAATCCCTTTGTCCTTGGCCAGGTATTCGGCGGCGCTGGCGGCGCGCTGCTGGGCGAGGTCGCGGTTCTCGCCGGACTCGACCAGGCCGAGCACCACGAGCGAGCTGTCCGTATCACGCTCCAGGCGCAAGGCTACGCCGTCCAGTACCGCCTTGCCGCTGTTGTCGAGCCGGGCGCTGTCGCGCGGGAACGACACATAGTTCAGCTTGGTGGGCACCAGTGCGGCGCGGGGCGCATCCACGCTGATCGTGGTCTTGGCGGTAGCCGTTCGGTTGTGGTCGTCGCTCACCGTGGCGAGAACTTCCACTGGACCCGCGGCGAGGTCGCGGGTGTCGAGCACGGCGGTGTTGTCGCGCTGCACCAGCCGCGCATTGGGGGCGCTGAAGCTGAACGACAGAGGGCGATGATCGGCGCTCGACGCTTCGCAAGTGATGGTCGAGCTTTCGCCGGCATGGACCGCCGCGGGTTCTGCCGAACACGCGATGGCCAGCGGCTGCGCCGGCGCCGCGGCTGGCGCGGCGGCTTCCGGCGATGCGGGCGTCTCCGGCGTCTGCGCGACCTGCTCCGGCAGGGGCGAGGCCACAGGCTCAACCGCGCTCACCTCCGACGGAGCCGTCTCCAGTTCCACGCCATCACCCATGTGGATGTCCTCGAGCGACAGCGTGATCATGGCGGTTGAACTGGTCGGGGTCACACTCAGCACAATCATCTCACCCAGGCTGATGCGCGGGAACTCCCGCAGCCGGCTGTAGGGGAATATGCCTGCCGGGACCTGGTTATCGTCGTAATAGGTAGCCTTGAACGACAGGTTGTCAACCTCATCATTCTTGTAGCTGTCATAGGTGCGCACGGCGCGGAAATAGTCGCCAACCTTGACTCCCTGGTTGGCGCCGACATTCAGGTACACCTTCCGCCCCGTCCCCGCCATGGTGTCAAAGTCTTTGGCCATGACAACCCTGCCCGTCAGCTTGCCGTTAGGCGGGGCGAAGGGATCGAAATTGATCTTGCCGCGCAGCGCAGGGGTCGGCCGTTCAGCGAACGGGATAGCGGCATCGCCGGGCATGGTGTCCTGGCAGGCGAACTCCACCTGAGTGATGGCGATATTGTTGTGAACGGCGACCACGCGTACGCGGCCAACATCAGCATAGGGGCGGCCCAGTTGCCGCACCACCGCGGCCTGTCCCCGGAAAGCCTCGTAGTGGTTCAGGTCCCGTACCTGGCGCACCAGCCAGTACTGGGTTCCCACCGCGAACCCGCTGCCTTGCAGGTAAAGGTAGTTGCGATCGGCATAGCGGGTTTGGTGGGGTGTTGCCCACCCGCCGGCCACAAACCCGACCTTTTGCAAAGACTGGTTGCTGATGAACCCGGAACAGTACACGTCCGAGTAGGTCGGGGCCTCCAGCCGCGCCACGATGTCGGTGAGCTTCCATTGCGGGACGCCCGCTGGTGACGCCGGCTCCTGCGCGGCAGCCGCAAGGACCATCGCCAGCATCAGCAAGATAACGCTACGTTTCATGATTCCTCCGAATCCCCAACCTTGGTCCACAACGTGCGGATCTAGACCCCCTCGCGTGCGGGCAAAACGCCAAGCCGAAGGGCCCAAGACCGGCGAAATCCTTACTGTCTGAGGGGAAACTAGCAATGGTTACCGGCGAGGGTCAAGGTAACCTCTGTTACCGCAGAGGAACGTTTTTCGAACATGACCTTTCGATAGGGGCAGAATCGGTTGTTGCATCATCTGTTGTGCGCTTGTAATATGGCGCGCTTTCCGCTATGCCCGGCAACTCTCACTATCTGCCGCGCTTGCTGCCGCTGCGCCTGCCACGCGTCTGCGTAGCCATCATGGCCTCGACCGCGGTTGAGATGGTGGAAAAAGCCGAGGCCATCGTCCGGGATAACCCGTTCATAGAATTGAGGTTAGACTACCTCCGCCAGCCCGCGTCGGCATTTCAGAAGCTGCGCCGCTTCGCCGATTACCACCCCGAATCTTTGCTGATCGCCACCTGCCGGCGCGTCAGCCACGGAGGAAAGTTTCGGGGATCGCTGGGCGCCCAGGTGGAGGTTCTGATAAAAGCCGCGGCCAGCGGAGGCCAGCTCGTCGACCTGGAACTGGAAAGCGCTGCGGCCTTGAAATCGAAAGACCTGGACCGATTGCGCGCCGCCGCCGCCCTTATTGTTTCTTTTCACGACTTCCGCGCCACCCGCAAGCTGGAAGAGACCTTCCAGAGAATGGTTTCTTTCCCGGCCGATTTCTACAAAGTGGTTAGCACCGCGAATTCGCTCTACGACAACGTTGTGATGATGAAGTTCCTGGAACACCAGAGCGAGAAACATTCCGTGATCGGCGTGTGCATGGGCGAGCAGGGAATCATCAGCCGGGTGCTGTGCGTGCGGGCGGGCAGTGTTTTCACCTTTGCGTCGGCCGCGGCGGGCGAGGAGACCGCGCCGGGACAAATTGCGGCCCGCACCCTGCGTGACACTTATCGCATCGACCAGGTCGACGCGGCCACCAAAGTATACGGCGTCGTCGGCGACCCGGTGGCGCATTCGCTTTCCCCGCTCATGATGAACACCGCGTTCCGCCGCGAGAACGTGAACGGCGTGTATCTTGCCCTGCACGCCACCAAGCTTTCTGACCTGCTGGCCTGCGTGCGCGATATCCCTCTGCACGGCCTCAGCATCACTATGCCCTACAAGCAGGAAATCATTCCCCACCTTGACAAGACCGACGCTCTTACAGAAAAGATCGGCGCCTGCAACACCGTGATCCGCGCGCAGGACGGAAAACTTTATGGTTACAACACGGATGTCGCCGGCGTGGTGCGACCCTTGGAACAACGGCTGCATCTGGCCGGAGCCAGGGTGCTGGTGGTGGGCGCGGGCGGCTCGGCCCGCGCCGCCGTCTTTGGACTCAAAGAGCGCGGCGCCGAGGTTTTCATCATGAACCGCACCACCTCGGTGGGACAGAAGCTGGCGCGCCAGGCGCGCGCCAAATTCCTCAGCCGCACTCAGATGCGCGGCCTGCAATTCGACGTGATCGTCAATGCCACGCCCGTGGGCATGGGCGGCGCCAAGGCATCGCCGCTCAGCGGGAAGGAACTGAATGCGCGCATCCTTTTCGAGATGGTCTATACCCCGGCGGAGACCCGGCTGGTGAAGCTCGCCCGCGCCAAGGGCATGCAGGTGATCACCGGCGTGGAGATGTTCGTGCAACAGGGAGCGCGTCAGTTCGAAATCTGGACGGGCAAGCCCGCGCCTGCCGAGGACATGTTGCGGGTGGTTGTAGCGGCCCTGCAGGCCCGCGCCGCCAACGGCAACAAAAAGCAGGCCACGTCAGGACTTGCGGTCTCCTAGCCAAACGGCCTTCACATTCGCGGCGCGGAAGCTCCTGCCGCCAACTCCCGCAGCGTGTCGAAGACGTTCGATCCGGTGCGGCCTTGCGGCGAGATAGACTCCAGCGCAATAGTGGCCGAGAAGTGGGGCGAGGTGTGGCGGAAACCGAGGCTGAGCAATTCGCGTTCGCGGCAGCTCAGCAGGGCATTCATCATGCTGGCGACTTCCCGCTGCCAGGCGGGGCGCGAGGTCAGGATCAGCGGCGTGATCCGTTCGAACTCCCAAGCCTCCGGGTCCGGCAAGGCGCGCTTGCTGCTGCGGCCGCACCAGCGGTGCTGGTGAACTTCAAGATGGAAGCCGGGCGGGATGTCGAGGTCGGCTTCAAAGGTGATAGTTGCGGGCTCCCGACGCCAGCGCTGCCGCAGCCATTTGTAGGGATTCTGGCATGGGAGGAGGCGCACAGTCAGTGCGGGATGCTGGAACAGACTGGTTCCCAGCCGCAGGGCTACGTGGAAAATCGAAGCATTCAGCCACCGGACGGCAACCACTTGTCCCTTGCCGGCAAGCGCGGCCTGGATCCACTCCACAACGCCGGCGCGGCGGCGCCGGTTGTAGCGCAGGAAGAACAGATACCACGCGCCCCCCGCAGCGGCTGCGACCACGACACAGATGGCCACTCTCCCCCACATGGCGTCCCATAGGATGCCACAGGTGGGCAGTCAGATGTGGAGAATTTGCAATCACGCCGGCGGCTGCTCCAGCACGTACACACGGGCGGGATTGCCGGGCTGCACATTGTTCTTCTGGAAGCACTCCTTGATGCGGCGGCGCAGTTCCCGGCTGACGGCGTATTGCTGGCCGGGGCGGGTCTTGACCAGCATCAGGTAATCCACTTCACTGCCCGCGACGCGCTCGATGCCCGGCACCTGCGGGTCGGCGACCAGCATTGTGGCGAACTGCGGATCGCTGCGCAGATCGGCACCCACCTGCTTCAGCAGCCCCAGAATGCGGTCGCTGTTCTCGCGATAATCCACCGAAATGTGCAGCGCCATTTGCGCCCAGTCGCGGGTCAGGTTGCTGACAATCGTGATCTGGCTATTCGGGACGATGTGGACGGCGCCCGTATCGTCCCGCAAGGTGGTGCGGCGCAGGGTCATGGATTCCACCGTGCCCGCAACCCCGCCGATGCGCACCACGTCGCCGACGTCGTACTGGTTCTCCATCAGGATGAAAAAGCCGTTGATCACGTCGTGCACCAGAGTCTGGGCGCCAAAGCCGATGGCCAGTCCCGCCACGCCGGCGCTGGCCAGCAGCGGGCCCATGTTCACGCCCAGCAGCGGCAGGATCTGCATGGCGACAATGAAGACAATGACGGCGATGCCCACGCTGTTGAGCACGCCGGCGAGCGTGCGCAACTGCTGCGCGCGCAGGGCGGTGGGCAGCGTTTCCCGGCGGCTCAGTTCCGCCAGCCTGCTGGTGGTCAGCTTGAGCAGCCGCACCAGGATGATGGCGACCACCAGAACCACCACGATTTTGGGAACGTCCTTGCGGACGAAGCTCTCCCAGTCGGTCTTCCAGTCCTCCCACACCGGGCGCAGGCGGGAAAACTGCAGCAGAGCGAATGCCATGAAGGTCGGGAACACGGCTGATCTCAAGCGCCGGGCGCGATTATAGCAGCCAGGGCGCGCGTCTCCGGGCGCACGGCGGGACTATAATCCCGCCATCATTCCCTTCGAGGTTGCTGAGCATGCGTGTCATCGTTGCCATCTTTTTTCTCTCTGTCCTGCTCATAATCGCGCCCGCGCGGGCGCAGGATTCCCCCGCAGCCGCCTGGCAGGGGCGCGCTAGTGTGCCTCCATCGCCGACCCCGGCGGAGATCGAAATGCAGCGCCGCATGACCAAACAGCGCAACCAGGAGCGCTTCGCGAAAATCAAGAAGGACACCGACCAGCTCCTCGAGCTGGCCACGCAGTTGAAGAAGTCCGTCGACCAGGCCAGCGAGGAGACCCTCTCGCTTGAGGTGATCCGCAAGGCCGAGCAGATCGAGAAGCTGGCCAGGCAGGTGCGCCATAAGATGGTGGCGGAGTAAGCAGCTTCATTCGCGTAGCGCGTGCACGCGGACATTCTCCGTGCAGTCCGGGCAGACTTATTACTACGCCGTCACCGCTGTGGACAGCGCCGGAATTGCAGGGAGAATGAGAGGCGCTATCCGGGAGGGCGGAACCGTCACGGCTCCGCCCTCCGGCTTCTCCCGCGGGTCCCAACTACGCTGTCCGCGCATACCGTGAGCAGGGATACCCGATGATTGTTCTCAGGAAAAAAGCGTGGGGAATTGTCTTCCGCGATGCTGAGACTCGTTCCGCCCTGCGGAAAACAGGGAACTTTCCTTGACCAGAGGCGTAGCTTCCAGAAGAGAGGCGGGCTCGTCCTCGCTCCGGAGGTCTTGTATGACCGTGCTCAAACGCATTTCTCCAGCATCCGCATTCAGGGTGGGTTTGATCGCATACGGAATTGTGGGCTTGGTCCTGGGTATCCTGTGCAGTCTCATCGCCGCGGCCGGCGTGACGTTTGCGCGGCACGGGCGCATGCCGTTCCTGGCAGGCAGATTTGGCGTCTTCGCGGTGGTCCTGTGTCCGATCATCTACGGGATCATCGGCGGCATCGGCGCGGTGATCGGGGCCGCCATCTACAACCTCGCCGCCGGCTGGGTCGGCGGCCTGGAAGTGGACATTAGCTGAGCCGACCACGGCGACAGGTCGTTGCGGCAGACCTTCGCCATTACCTGCCAAAGGTCCGTAGGACCTTGCCCAACTTAGCCCAGCGCTTTTAGCGCTGGGAATCCGTGTGGAATACATAGTCCCGTCAGGGACGAGCCAATCGAGAGCAGGCCCGGGGGGCCTTCCGAATTGAGCCCAGCGTTTCAACGCTGGGAATGAGAATGAGTGTCGGAGATCATAGTCCCGTCAGGGACGAGCCAATCGGAATCTCGGCGCATTGCGCCAAGGCTCGTCCCTCCGGGACTGCATTCGGCCATACCTTCCACCCAGCGCTGGAAGCGCTGGGCTAATCTGGACAAGGCCCTCCGGGCCTGCGGCTTCGACGCACTTCTAGTGCACGGGCGGCGGGGCAGTTGGAAATCCCACCCGAGCAAACGAAGCTCGGGTCGGGTACCCTCAAGAACTACGGCGGAACGAAATGCTGGGCTGGGACACCCCACCCTTTTGTCCAACGCCGCTCTCGCAACTGTTAACCGATCATGACCACTTTGACGATCTCTCGTCTTCGCGGCTACTCGTGGGCAGTACAATTGCGTTCGTTCCAAAAGGGGCTCCGGTGCGATACCGACTTTCTATTATCGCTACCGTTCTAGTGCTAGCTTCGGTTGCGCTGGGGCAACAAGTTACCGACTGGGCAATGCGGGACTATACCGCGCCCGCCGACCAAGTCTTTGCCGCCGCGTTGAGGTCCATCCAAGCTCAGCGCCATGAAGTGAAGTCGAAGGACGATACAAACCACACCGTCGATCTCCACGTTGGGATCACTGCCTGGTCGTGGGGCTATAACATGAGGCTTGCCGGGACTCCAATCAGCCAAGAACGGTGTAGGGTCATCGTGGGGGTGTCCCGTTCAGGCGGGAACGCGCTGTCCTGGGGATCGGGGAAAAAGGAAGTGCGGAAAATTCTGGCCGGGATAGATGCCGAACTTGTTGCTCAGAAGGCAGGAGCGGGCGGACAAGGTGATACAGTAAACGCCGATTCTAAAAGCACCTCGGGCGGGATCGTCACGCCGATGTCATGGGCAGTTTTCAGGTTCACAATCAACTCATAGCGCTTCACTGTCTCCACCGGTAGCTCGCCGGGTTTAGCTCCCTTCAAGATCTTGTCTACGTAGGCGGCCATATGTCGAATTGCTTCGGTTTGGCTTGTTCCGTAGGAGATAAGTCCTCCGGCAGCCACTCGCGACGGCGCAAACAGGGTTGGGAATCGATCCTTAGCCGCTAGCTCTGCGTGGTGAGGCGGTACGCTTTCTATTTCACATCCGTCAGTCGCGACTTTAGTGCTCGTCTCCACGGAACTTTCAGTGCAAGCCAGCGCGGTCGTCGGCTAATCCTGAATCGTGTTGTCCACCCACAGTCCCAATCGAAAACGTCCGTAAATCGTCGAGGACGGCGGCAATCGCTTCGCGAGGGTTGGTGGTGGTAAGCCACAACATGAGGTTTGCAGTCGATCTGCATACTCGGAACCGTAGGTCGTTTAGTGGCGTGCCCCTGCGTTGTTTGCGTTCAGTATCGCCTCGTCTCGGATGCCTGGAGGTCAAGCCCGGCGCGCTCTCCGTTAATGAGGACGATTCCCGAATTGAGCAATTGCTGCCCAGTGCAGTCGTACTGCGCATAGCAACGCATGGCACTGAAGGGCAGGAAGAACTCGACCGCCAGCGATTTTTCCACGGCAGACCCTTTGACCGTGGTGCTGAAATCCACGCCGTCAAAGCTGGCATCCTGCTGGAAGTAAGCCAGCACGGGCCGCACCAGATGGGAGATGTGTTCGTCAAACGCCAGCGCTGCGGCCGCGTAGCGGCTGACGGGCTGCTTTACCTCCAAGGTGGTCGTCATTGAGAGTTGCAAATACGCTCCCTCGTGAAAACCGATGAACGCAGGCGGAGCATAGGAGACGAAGGTCGCCTGCGAAGCCAGGTCCCTGAGTAGGCGCGCCACCACCTCCTGGTGGGAGGCTTCAAGCGTCTTCAAGGTGTCTGGGGTAATCAAGCGGACGGGCATGGCAGGCGGTCTGATCAATGCGTCCGCAACCGAAGGCTCGGCGGCGCCACTCAGCAGGGGTGGTGTCTCTGCCGGCGTCGCTCGTTTTTCCTTGGCACGTTTGTTCCAGTCGGGCGGCGTAGGATCCTCGGAAAGCCACAGCATCATGGGCTCGCCATTCAGGTAGGCGCGACCTTCCAGCACCGCCGCCTGCTGCCCCTCGACGTTCGTAGCATTCACCAGTTTCTTGGCCGCCGCACGCGGCACAACTAGGACTACGTTCTCCGGATTCTCCGCCTTGATGCCGGACACGCTTCCCCGGATGTGATGAGAGATCTCCAGGGCGAAAGCCTGAAAGTCCTGATCAGCGGGGAATTGCGGGACAGCGGCTTGTAACAGCGGAAGCATTACGTCGAAGAATGTCTTTCGCGCGCGCGCATTGGCATCCATACTCGGCGCGGCGTAGGAGGCATAGTAGTTGCCGGTGATCTGTAGCACGGTCTGGTTCTCAAACCTGGCGAAGGCGATGGATCGCTGGTCGAGTTGTTGCTGCTTGACTTCGTCCACGTCCAGCACGCGGCTGAAATAGAACGGATAGGGAAACTTGTGGGACTCGATCTGGGCAGCGACGGCCTGCAGCGTCCCGAGATAGCGCTGCTGCAAGGCGCGCATCTCCGCATCAGCGATTTCCAGAGGAGATACCACCTGTGCCATCACGGGTGTGATCGCCGCCAAGACCAGCACCGTCCCCGCCAGGGCACTAATTCTTCGCATACACAACGCCAGCCGAATGGTAAGGCGGGTCCGCAACCGCCCGGATGTAGGAAATCATCGCCTGGATGTCGGACTTCGAAAGAGTGTAGCCGAAGGGCGGCATTTCGGGCGATTTGTTCAGCGCCGGGCCGCCGTGGCTGATGATGGCCACCAGGTCGTCGTTGCTCATTTTGTTGAGCGTGTCGCCTTCGCTGAAGGCATGCGGCTTGGTAGTCAGATTGTCGTAGTTGGAGACGCGCTCGCGAGTGGATTCCGGATCGTGGCATCGTGAGCAGTACTGGCGGTCGAGCTCACGCCCCAGGGTCTGCTGATATCCCAGCGCGATCTCTTCCAGCTTGAGCTCGATGTTCTTCCCGCCGGCGTCGGTGGTCGTGGCTCGGACGGCATAACGGCCGGCCACGCCGCCCAGCGCGACCACGGTCGAGAGCTGGCCGCTGGAATCGGTCAGCCCCGAAGCTGGGTTGAAGCTCACGCCTGCGGGCCCGCGGAAGACCACGGCCGCTCCGGTGACGGCGTTGTTCTGTGCATCATTCACCTGCACCACGACCGGCTGGTCAAGCTGCGTTCCCGCCTGCGCGATCTGTTTGCCGCCACTGACTTCGACCAGCGCGGTTCCGTGGGCGGCGGCCTGCGGCGCTGGGAGGCTCTTCGGCCGGCCGCACCCGGCGAACACAACCAGGATGCCAAGAATTGCGATCGTGGCTTTGTGCTTCATTTCTTTCCTGCCTGCTTGGCGGACTTCTGGGCCATCAGGAACGCGGTCAGGCTCCGCGCCTCGGCATCGGCCAGGTGCTGATTGGGCTCAAGTGTTCCTGGGCGCATGGCCTGCGGATCTTTCAAGTACGCATACACCCAAGCGGCGTTCAGACGCGCGCCCACTGCCCAAAGCGCCGGTCCGATGTATCCCTTGTCCTTTTTGGGATCCACGATGTGGCACGACTGGCAGGCGTACTTGGAGTAAAAGAGCTGCCGCCCCTGCTCGACCACGTCCGGTGTGAAGCTGGACGCCGGCATCGAGTCCCGGTCCACAACCGGCGTCTGGTAAACCACCATCATGTAATCAGTCAGCGTGTAGATTTCGTCGGGTGTGAGGTTGAACTTCGGCATGCGCCGGATGAGCGCCGGTCGCAGCGTCTCCGGATTTCGCAGGAATTCCACCAGCCAGGGCCGCTGAACGGAGCTGCCTTCCCAGCTCAGGTCGGGAGCCATATCGCCGCCGCGGCCGTTGATGGCATGGCAACTGAAACAGCGCAGGTCCGCCATGAGCCTGCCCGCCTTGCCGGCCGGACGGTAGTTCGATTCATGGACCGCGGCAGTGCGAAGGGAAGGCGGCCGCGTCTGGGCACGGTCGGTGAGGGCCAGCAGCGCCGTGGTGATGGCACTGCGCTGCTGGTCGGTGAAGGTGTACAGCGGCATTTTCAACCCAGGGCCGAAGGCATGCGGATTGCGCACTTTGGCTTCGATGTAGTCCGGCAGCGTATGCGGGATGCCTTCCGGAAACGCCAGTACGGCCAGCGAACGGCTGCCCACGCGGCTGAGTTCGGGAGCAAAGTTCTCCGGCTTCTTGACGCCGTTGATCTCGTGGCAGGAAGCGCAACCGTACTCCGTCACCAGTGCCTTGCCGTGCTGGATCTGAGCGGGCGTCGCCTCGGACAAATGTACGTTGGCCAGCAAGTCGCTGTCGGTTTTCGCTTCAAGAAATCCAGCCAGTGTCGCAATCTGCTTCGCATCGAAGCGGTAATGCGGCATCTTGGTGTCGGGATCGTATACGGACGGGTCGCGCAACCAGGCTTCCAGCCACTCGGGCTTAGCCTTGCTGCCGATGCGGGTAAGCTCCGGCCCCAGGTCGCCGCCCACGAGCGCGCCTGCAGCGTTCTGCACTGCGTGACATGAGGCGCAGAAGCTCTCCCCGTAAAGGCTGGCTCCGGCAGTGGCATCAGGACTGGACGATCCCGCCTTCGCCTGAGCGTGGATGGCCGGCAACGGAGTGCTCTGCGCCATAAGAAATGCCGAAACGTCGCGCGCGTCGTCGTCGCTGAGCTGGAAGTTCGGCATGCTCGCCGTGACGGCGTAAGCCTGCGGATTTTTGATCCACGCGTAGATCCACTCGCGCGTCGTTTTTTCGGCAATGTGCTCGAGCGACGGCGGGTCATCGGTGGCCATCATGCGCATGCCATCCGGTTGCATAACCGTATGACAGCGCACGCATCCGTATCGCGCGATCAGTTGGCGTCCCAGGTTCAATTGCGGCGTTCCCGGCAGGGGACCGAGATGGCACTGGCCGCAGGATGACTCCAGGTAGCGAGCCGATAGCATCGGCTGTTCCCAGGCTTTGGTGCTGTTGTGAGCTTCTTCGACGGTGGTGGCCGCGCCCTGGCCGCGATGGCATACGATGCAACCGAATTGCGTCAGCGAATGCGGGATCGGCGGATGCGGCCGGTAGGGCTGCGTGCTCACATCCGACAAGCTGGCTTCCTTCATAGCTACGTGGCAGGTGGTGCAGCGGTCCACCGCGCCCATCTCGGGCAGCCAGATCTGCTGAAACCCGGGCGAGAAGTGGCGTTGCAGCGTCAGCGCGTCGGCGCGGGTGCGAATCAGCTTGAGGTATCCCCTCTGATAATGCCGCCATTCGCTGAAAAAATTCTTTGCAGGCGCGATGGCCAGCATCACCAGCAGCACCAGACTCATGGATCCGAAGGCGCGCGCCGGATCGCCAAACAGCTTCCTCCGCAAGGAGCCGAGTTTCTCGTCCGGAGACACCTAGCTCCTCCACGGCCAGACCCAGGACCAACCCGGGCCCCGGAAAAATGTGCCGATCGCGGTCAGCACCGCCGCCTCGGCGAGAAACCACGTCATGATCCAGAAAGAGAGCGGCTTGGAATACAGCCATCGGCGGAAACGCGGCACCGATGGTGCCGAACTGCGTGCCGCTACGAACATGAATACCGCAACGATCACCGTGGGTACCAGCGCCACCCACACATCGAACACCGCCAGGAAAACGCACAACACCACGGCCACCACCGCAACAATGCGCACACGTCCGATGCCGTCCCGTGCCCACAGACTTTCCGCCTGGATGTTGATGTTGAAATAGGGAATGACGATGAGTGCGATCACGACCAGAGTTGGGATAAGAACGCCGGCTACCACCGGCGGGAAATAGTGCAGCAATTCCTGCAATCCCAGGAAGTACCACGGTGCCTTGGCGGGATTAGGGGTGTGCATGGGATCGGCCAGGCCTTCCAGCGGCGCATCCCACAGCAGAGCCAGCGTCACAAGCGCGATGGTTAGCAATTCGACTGCGATGGCCACGCGGAAAAACACACCCGGGTGGGTCATTAGCTGTTCTTCGTCTGTTACCTTCACCTGCGGAGAGGTGCGGCGAGTAACGAACGCTACCCGCAGGGGCGCTTTGCGCGCGTTGGAATCGAAGCCGGCGACGAAGTCCTTGTCGTCGCTCATCGCTCCCCCTCCTTCTCCGTGACGGTGGTGGGCGTGCCAGCATACAAACCGCCGTCCTTGCGGATGCGCCAGAAATGGATCGCAATGAAGAAGATGGCGGTCAGCGGCAGGATCATGCAGTGCAGCACGTAGAATCGGAGCAGCGCGTTGGCGTTCACTAGATTCCCGCCCAGCATGAGGAAGCGGATGCGGTGCCCGAAAACGGGGACGGCCGAGGCGATATTGCTCCCCACTGTCACCGCCCAGAACGCCAACTGGTCCCAGGGCAGCAGGTATCCCGTGTAGCTCAGGAACAAGGTGATGAGCAGCAGGACCACGCCGATCACCCAGTTGAACTCCCGCGGCGGACGGTAGGCCCCGCGATAGAACACCTTGAACATATGGGCGAACACCAGCAGCACCATGGCGTGCGCCGACCAGCGATGCAGGTTGCGCAAGAATACGCCCGACGACACCACGAACTGCAGGTCTTTCATGTCCGTGTATGCCAGCGGCACGGCCGGATGGTAATAGAGCATGAGCAGAACGCCGGTGATCACCAGAATCAGAAACGAGCCGAAGGTGAGCGCGCCCAGATACCAGGTCACGCTGAAGTCGAGCACGCGCTTGCGCGCCTTCACCGAAAACAGGTGGAGGAATACGTTCGACTGCACCACCAGGGCGTGATGCAGATTGCTTTGTCCCGGCCCGCTGCGGAAGATAGAGCGCCACACCCGGCTGTCACGCAGTTCGTCGAGATAAGCAGTCAGCGACTTCGCCATCAGATCCTCACGAACTGCCGAGCCGCGATGGGATTCGACCGGTCCACCATGAGGTCGCCATCATCGTTCAGCCACATCCGCAGCCAGGGCAGCGGCCTGGGCGCTGGGCCGGCGATCTTGGTGCCGTCGGGCTTGAATTGGCTGCCGTGACACGGGCAGGCGATGATCCCCAATTCCGGCTTCCAGACGGTCAGGCAGCCGAGGTGCGTGCAAACCGCCGACAGCGCATAGAAGCCCTGGGCCTCGCGCACTACAAATATCCCGGTTGCCGGATCAAGTGTGACGGAATCCGTTGGGTAGCTTGCTGGCTTGCCCGCATTCACGATCGGCGACGGCTCGTAGAGCACGTTGGGCGAAAGGAACTGGTACGCGAACACGGCCGTCCCCGCTCCCGCGACCGCCAGCGAACCGAGCCCGAGGCGTACGAAGAACTGCCGCCGATTCAGGCCGCCGTCCGGATCTTCGTGTCTTTCCTTCTCGGCATCCTTTGCCATAGAACTTCTCCTCGGACCGATTTCGCGCGAACCTCATCTGGCAGCCGGTGTGATCTGCACCAGGTCCATTGCTTGAATCGGAATTAACCCAGTGGGTTCCGCCGCAATCAGGTTGAAGGATTCCATCGTGATCGTTCCCACCGGACAGCGAAGGGCACACAGGCCGCAGCGGACGCAGCGCGTCTCGTCCTTGAGCATGGCCGAGCCGGTGATGACGCCCAACTCCTCCGCAGTGATGTCGTTGAGTTCGACACCGTACAGTTCGCTATTGCTGCGGATAGCATCCGCTACCGGCGAGAAGTCGATGCGGTCGAGCGACACCAGGCTGAGGCACTTTTCCGGGCAGACATCCACACACCCTCCGCACAGGATGCATTCCGAACCGTCCACCCTCGTGCCCTCGAAGATGGTGTTGATCCAGCAACGCAGGCAGCGGCGGGCCTCGGCCATGGCACTTTCCTCGTCGTAGCCGACCTCGACCTCCGTGATGCCGGTGCGCCGGTCCACTGGCAGCATAGGAATGGGCTGGCGAATGATCTCCATGAAGTCGTGGAACATGCTATGCCGGTTGAGCACGTCCACCTCGATGACCGGCTCGGGATGCTTGCGACCACGGAGGTACTCGTCGATGCCGATGGCAGCGCGCTTGCCGTCGCCCACGCTGTCGATGATCAGCCGCGGGCCGAACACGCAATCCCCGCCGGCAAACACGCCGGGGGCGGTGGTCATAAGATTCTCGCGGTTCACCGTGATCAGGCCGCGAGGCGAGATCTGCACGCCGTCCTCAGGAGTCAAAAAGTCCAGCCGTGGCGCCTGCCCGATAGCCATGATGATGGTGTCGCAGTCGAGCAGCTTCTCGCTGCCTTCGTGGAAGGTGGGACTGAAGCGGCCCTGTTCGTCGAAAACACGCTTGGTGTCGAGGGTTTCGAGACCGGCAACTTTGCCGTCGCGCCCAAAAATTCGCTTGGGGCCGAATCCAGGATGAATGATGATGCCCTCGGCCTCGGCTTCTTCGATTTCTTCCAGGGCCGCTGGCATTTCTTTGCGCCGCTCCAGGCACACTAGGTGGACCTCGCGCGCCCCCATGCGGAGAGCGGACAGTGAGATGTCTACCATCTCGTGAGCGGCGACCGCGGCCTCGCTCTCCGCGCTGGGCACGACTTCGTCCGTGGCGCCGTGCTCTTTCAGGACTTCACGTGCCGCCGAACGCGCCACGTCCATGGCCACGTTGCCGCCGCCAATCACGATCACTTTCTTGCCGATGGTGAATTTGTAGCCAAGGTTCACGTTGAGCAGGAACTCGATCCCCTTGTGGACGCCATCCAGCTCTACGCCGGGAATCGTGAGGTCGCGGCTGCGGTGCGCGCCCACCGAGATGAGCACGGCATCGAAGCCCTGCCGGCGCAGCTCGGAGACGGTGAAATCGCGGCCTGCGGCCGTGTTGAGCCGCAAGGTGATATCGCCAGTCTCCAGGATCTCGCGCACCTGTGCTTCCACCACGCTGCGCGGCAGGCGATATTCCGGAATGCCGAGGTAGAGCATGCCTCCTGCAACCGGCGCGGCTTCGAAAATGGTTACCGAGTAGCCCAGCAGTGCCAGATCGTGCGCCGCCGAAAGCCCTACCGGGCCGCCGCCGATCACGGCGACCTTGAACGGCAGCTTCTCGATCCGCTCCGTGCTGGGCGGCAGCGGATGCTTCGATTCCGGTCCATGACGCTCGGTAAGGAAGCGCTTCAGGGCGCGTATGGAGATGGGCTTGTCGATTTCGCCGCGCCGGCACGCGGTCTCGCAAGGGTGGGCGCAGACGCGTCCGCAGATGCTGGCCAGCGGGTTGGGATCGCGGGCGTAGCGGTATGCTTCCTCGAAGCGCCCTTCCCCGATCAGGCTGACGTAGCGCCCGGCGTTGGTGTGCGCCGGGCACGCCATCATGCAGGGGAAATTCGTGTTCAGCCAGTCGCGATCGACTTTTTTGTTGACGTATCGGTTCTGCATCCTGGTGCCCGCCAGTGGACAGCCCTCCAGCAGCGGCGGCATTCCGCGCGTTGCCGGGACAGGTCTTACTTCGTCAGCGTGAAATCCTGAGTCGTGTCGCCCTTGACGGTAACGGGCTTGGACTGGGTCTTCGCGCCCTCGTGCCAGGCCACGACCGTGTAGCTGCCGTCCGGGACATCCTTAATGTGGTATGCCCCACTGGCATCGGTCTCGGCGAAGTAGGGAGTGGGAGAAACCACGATGTAGCCCGCCATCTCCGGGTGCACGTTGCATAGCAGCGCCGCTACGCCGGGATGATCGAACTTCCACGAGCGTTTTTCACCCTTGGGCCAGGTGCCGAGGTTGTGGCCGGCCTTCTTGTCGCCGCCGATGGACGGCCAAAAGACGTTGTGCTGGACGTTGTCGCTGTTCAGGAAGTCCACCGTGGTCCCCTGTTCCACGACCAAAACGTGGGGCTGGAAGAGCAGCCCCTTCTGGTCCATGACCGGGTGCTGAGTGGGAGCGGGGAAGGCCTTGCCCGCGATCGTGTCCACGTAGACCACGGATTTTCCGCTGACGCCGGAGACTTTTCCTGAAATGCTACCCGCACTGGCCACGAGCGCCAGCGCCAACACCACTGCTAAAACGAGATAAACACGTTTCATGAGTTCTATGACCTCCTGAGGTCGGCAATCTTGTAGTTCATTAGTAGACAAACTCCAGACCCGCTGTCGCTGCGTTGGTCCGGAAGGATTGAATCGGCAAGCCGTTTTCGCCCAATGTGACCGATTGCTGCGGTCGAACCTGGTATTCGAACGACGCTTTAATGTTGGCACGGATCAGGAATTGTACGCCCGGGGTGAAGCGGTTACGGACGGAACTGAGGGGAAAAGTGAAATTAGTTGGGGCTCCAGCCGCACCGTTCAGCAGGTCCGCCGTCGAGTGGACCGAGTCCCAGCGCATGATCAGCATCATCCACGGGTAGACGAGATAGTCAGCCTGGATAAACCCACCGCTGAAAGTGGCGGGAACTCCTCGGATGAAAGACACAGGAAGCGTCGGAAAAACTGGGAACAAGGTACCATCAGCGGCTACGGGGACCAGGTTATGGTCGTGCCCGTACATGTACAGGCCGTAGATGTTGAACACCCCGTGGTATCCGAAGTCGATATCGCCTCCCAAGCGGTAGAAGGGTTCACGTGCCGTGATCGTGCCCATCGTGCCGGTGAAGCGCTGGACGCTGCGTCCGTAAAAGTCGTACACGCCTAGCCGAAGATAAGTATGGTCGCGCGGTCCAGTGGGCCCGGCAGCCTGAATGGAGTGACGGCTCTCAGGATTCCGCTCCAAATTGAAGCGGTAAGAAAACCGGCTGTAGATGTCCTTGAAATTTGAGTCGGAGAAGAAACCCAGGCCTCCGTTGCTGCCGCCTGTGGCCGAAGGGACATTAGTACCGGTGTCGATCGGGCCGCCGGTATTCTGATTCACAATCGCCACCGAATAGTGGTAACCGCCATACTGGTGACCACCGGAGAACTCAACGCCTTGCACGGCCGCCGCCAAGGCAAAAGTATTGTTTACGTTCTGCTGCGCCGCGGGAAACAGTGTGTTCATCGACCCGATGTTGGCCTCGGTGTAGATGTCGTAGGGGCTGATGTCATAGCTGCGTGCCTGCGTAAAAGGCAGGTCGAGCTCGAACTGGCCCACCCGGAAGGTGAGCGCGTCCTTGGGCAGGTGCATGAAACGCCCGATATTGACGAATCGCAGGTAGCCGTCGCCTAGGCCACCGTTGGCGTTGGCGCCGGCGACGCTGATGTCGTCGTCCACCCAGAAAGCGATGTCGCTGCCGAAATTACCCGCCGTGAAAATACTAAAGAAACCCGTCTCGAAGTCAGTGCGCGGCACGAAGCCCACCCCCGGCGGCGTGACCCCGGCTCCGGTGAAGTTGCCGCGGTTGGCGCTGACAACCTGGAAGTAGTTGTTCATGCGCAGCCCGATCGGCGGCAGACCGGGAATGGAGCCCGGCCAGATGGTGCGCGGCCACAGCTCCTTGTTCGCCGGCGCGCCCAACAACACCGGCGGTATCTTGAGCATCGATTCGTCATCGGTAGGAAACTTGAAGCCTGCATCCTTGAAGGCTTTGCCGAAGTCGTTGAGCTTGGGAAAATCGATGTGGCAGGTGCTGCAAGAAGTGCCGTACTGGCGTGAGAATGCCGGTATCGCATAGGTGCGCCGCGGGGTCGCCAGCACAACGATGACCACCGCCAGAATGGCCAGGATGCCGAAAAAGACTGCCCTCCAATGCTTAGACATTTCGCACTCCTTACTTGAAGTGTTGGCCGACTTTTGGCGGCCGCATCAAGAGCCCACTTCGTCTACGATTTGTGAAAACCTGCTTGGCCCGGAATCACGGCGACCGGTTAGCACCGTTGTGGAGTTCGCTCGCGACCAGTTTTGGTTGCGAAAGGAAATGGCAGATCGGCAGAAAGACACGGAATGTACACCAGCGGTACGCAGACGCGCAATCGGTGGTCCAAAACAAAACCGCCTCGCCGGCGGATTGTGCGATCTGGGGGACAACTTGCTGCCATTCCGGCGGCAAGAACCCGAGCCGGGGGATTTCATTTCTGGCGTTCCTCCGGTTTGGCGTTGAGGAACGCTAACAGGTCGCCCAAGTCGTTCTGCTCCAGCTTGGGCCAGGGGATACCAAAGCTTTGCGTTTGTCGGTACATCTCCGGGCCATCGCGCCACAGAGCGGTCGCCAGCACGACCGAATTGACGTGTCTTCCACCTCGACCGAGCGCGGGCCCGAGTGAGGTGCCCTGCGCGTTTGCTCCGTGGCAGCGACTGCAGCCACGCGACGTGAACAGTCCCCGGCCCGCCTCGACCGATCCAGTGGCCTCGAAGTAACGCAAGCTGTTGAAAAAGGCCATCAGGTCCGCCATCTCCTGGGCAGCGAAGACCGGGCGCTGGATGCTGCGGGCATTCATCGCCTGATACATCTGCGGCGAGTGGTTCCACATGACCCCAGCAAATTGCACCATGCTTAGCGGCGGCTGCCGACCGGCGGTAAGATCAGGCCCCGTGTGGCCGCCCTCGCCCTGCAGGGCGTGGCAGACCACACATGATTTGCTGCGGAATAACTCCCAACCATGCCTGGGATCGGCGGGAAGTAGTTTCGATTCGGAACGCGGTCCGCCCACCACTTCCCGCACGTAGGCCAGGAGGTCATTCATCTCGCTTTTTTCGAAGCGCGGCCAGGCCACTCCCACCTTGCTAAGGTTCTTCTCCATTGCGGGAGCATGGTTCCAAAGCGTCTGTGTCCACGCAATCGGCGTATCTATGCCGGAGATTCCTGCCAGGTCTGGCCCGATTTTGCCGCCCTGCCCGCGGACCGCGTGGCACTGAATGCAGCCCTTGGACTCGAACAGTCGCCGTCCTCGTACCGCATCCCCCGGCTCATCCATGTAGCGCGCCAGGTAAAGGAAGGCGAAGAGATCGCTCACTTCTCCCTCGGTCATCGGAGCAGGCCGGAAGTCTTCCTCTTGCATCCGTTCCCACATCTCCGGTGCGTGGTTCCACATCGTCGTGACCAGTTCCCCGAGATTCGAACTGCCGAGGGTGGTTACGCGGCCCAGATCGGAGGCGATGTGCCCGCCTGATCCGCTGATGGCGTGGCAATGCAAGCAGCCTTTTGTCTCAAAGAGGAAAGCACCCTTAACGGGGTCGCCTTCCAGAAAAGACTGGTTATGCCCGCGTCTCTGTTGCCGCGCGAGCACGACGCCCAGGAGCGTCAGGGCCAGGAGGGCCGTTATCAGCCAGAAGATCGGTCGGCGCCGCATGGGAACCTCTGCGAACGGCGATAAACTCAGCTTGCACATGCAGTTCGGAGGCCATCTCCGGAGTAGCGCGCCGAAGTTGGAGCAGAAGTTAGCCCGCCGGTCGGCAGTGCGAGCAGAGACGACAGGCCCAAATCCCTTGCAATGCAGGGACTAGGGGATGCCGGTTAGGTGATCGTCAATTAGGAAACGCCGAGGCGGGTGTCGTCAGGCCGCGAGCGCCGACGAAGGGATATAGGTTAAGAATTGTCTGGTTCTCGTACACCCGCAGGTTCTTTCGCCCGAAACACGCTGTTATCCAACTCGGGCGTCATTTCGCGCAGCTTGCGGTAGAGGGTATCGCGGGAAATGCCCAGCAAGGATGCGGCCTTGCGACGGTTGCCGTGCGTGAGGCGCAACGCGCGCTGGATCGCCATGTGCTCCAACTGGTCGAGCACGAGTGGCTGGTCGAGAGCGCGGCCGGCCACCTCTGGCGGCGAAGATTTGTGCAACAGGCGCGCAAGGTCCTTGTCCGTGACGCTCTGGGGATCATCGCGCGACAGTGCCGCTGCGGCCTCTAGCAGGTTTTCCAGTTCACGCACATTCCCGGGGAAAGGATGTTGCAGCAGCAGTTCCAGGGCGCTGCGTTTCAGCGCGATCTCGCGATCGTAACGCTCCGAGAGATTGCGGGTGAAGTGCTGCGCCAGAACCAAGATGTCCTCGGGACGGGAGCGCAGGGGCGGGACCTCGATCACCACAGTGGCGATGCGGAAATACAAATCCTCCCGCAAGCATTCAGAGCGCAAGGCGGATAGAGAACGGTTCGTGGCCGCGATAATGCGCACGTCAATAGGGATGGACTTGGGACTGCCGATGGGCCGCAGCTCTTTTTCCTGCAGTACCCGCAGCAGCTTTACCTGGGAATCCTTCGGCATCTCGCCGACTTCGTCGAGAAACACGGTGCCGCCATGCCCGGTGACGAACAAGCCGGGTGCGTCGGCATAAGCTCCTGTGAAGGCACCGCGGCGGAACCCGAAGAGTTCGCTCTCAATCAGCTCGCGAGGCAGCGCCCCGCAATTAACCGCCACGAAAGGCGCCGCAGCGCGCCGGCTCGTGCCATGAATGGCCCGCGCCAGCATCTCCTTGCCGGTGCCGGTTTCACCCAGCAACAGGACGGATGCATCCGACTCCGCTGCCGTCCGTGCCAACTCCACCACCCGTTGCATCACCGGAGAGACGTGCACCAGAGACTCGAACGGCAGGTGGCGCTCATGCAAGTCCGCTTCAAGTTCGGCCACGCGCGTACGCAGCTCCATCATCTCCATCACCCGTCCCACCTTCTTACGGACAGTATCGGGATCAAAGGGTTTAGTCAGGTAGTCCTCAGCGCCGCGCTTCACCGATTCCACCGCAGTTTCGATCGTACCGAACCCGGTCATGATGATGACCGCAAGATCAGGATTGCTCTGCCGCATCTGTTCCATGAGTTTCATGCCGTCGCTTAGCGGCATGAGCAGGTCAACCAGCGCGAGCACCAGGTCGGGTGACGTTGCCTGGATCTCCAGCGCTTCGGCTGGGGATAGCGCGACTTCCACGCAATAACCTTCTTGTTCCAGGAAATGCCGCAGTGTGT
>Ga0187777_10000181_pt1 | contig 47757 bp, 43 predicted proteins | sample 1015_Q2_SP5_10_M_FD_132416 | JGI IMG/M metagenome (GOLD analysis project Ga0187777, IMG submission 132416) | Tropical peat soil microbial communities from peatlands in Department of Meta, Colombia - 1015_Q2_SP5_10_MG | ecosystem: Environmental > Terrestrial > Soil > Wetlands > Peat | place... | reverse complement strand
CGCGCCACGATCTTGAGGTTTTTGTCGAGTACGATCGCAGCGGCGAGCCCGCGCACCGATGCTTGGAAAGTCAGGAACTGTCGGAGCTTGTCGGGGTCTTGGTCGAAGATCGTCCTGGTTCTCGCGATATCAAAAGCCACTACCATGATGTCGGATCGCACGATCTGAGCATGATCGTTTAAATAGGCCTCCGCCACGATAAGTGAGTTCTCGATCGCGGCCCGGGTGCGCGTGGAAAACAGACGGTCGAGCCCACGATCAAGTGTAACGCTGGCAACGATTGCCACCATAATCGCTGGCGCCGCCGCGATAACCGAGAAAAGCCCGACAATGCGCACGTGCAAACGTGCCGCGGCTCGCCCGGTACGGCGAGCCTGCATGATCTGCCACACTTCACGTACAATGATGCTCAGCAGCAGCACTGCTGTCGCTGCGTTTACCAGCAGCACCGTCACCACAACGTAATGGGTTGGTGAGACTGGGGTCAGGTCCGCGAGGACGACGAAGGTAACGAAGGCCGATAGCAGGGCGAGCCCCACCGCAACAGGACCAAGGACCCGCGTTTCCCCCCGTTTAACGGGCGGACCGGCGAGTGCTGTCTCGGCGGCAGCCTGTTCTGTGGTCATAAACCCCTGGCGGTGAAATGCGGGACCGGCGGCCCCGGCTCAAAAAATCAGCAAAAGAGCTTCTGCGCTCCAGCGCTGATGCTTTTATACAACAATGTTGCCGAATTGCGACAAATCCGCGGCGCAATATCGCTTGTCAGGCTGCTAGCTACCGCCCCGAAAGACCTGGATATCGAGATCACGGATCTTCTTGCGCAGGGTATTTCGGTTGACCCCCAAAAGATCAGCAGCGCGGATTTGATTGCCGCGGGTTGCCGCCAGGGCAGCCGTCAGTAAGGGATGCTCGACCTCGCGCAAAATGCGGTGATACAGACCCGCCGGGGGCAACCCGTCTTCAAATCCCGAGAAATAGGCGGCGAGGTGCCGCTCGACCGCCGCGCTCAGACTTTCGTCGCCGTGAGCCTCCTCGCCTCCCGCAGGCAACGCCGGGTGTGCCAATTCTGTGTCGATCACAGTGGCAGTGATGGTTTCCTGGGGATAAAGCGCGGCCAACCGGCGCGCCAAATTTTCCAGCTCGCGCACATTGCCGGGCCAGCGGTGGCGCTTGAGCCGCTCAAGCGCTGCTTGATCGATCTGCTTGGGCGGCAGACCTTCCCGCTGTACCTGCGCAAAGAAGTGCCGGATTAAATCAGGAATATCCTCGGTTCGTTCGCGCAGTGGCGGCAAACGGAGCGGAACAACATTCAGGCGGAAAAACAAATCTTCCCGAAATAACCCTTGCTGAATCAGCAGGCGAAGATCCTTGTTCGTGGCAGCGATAATGCGCACATCGCTTTTGATAGGCGTGCGCCCGCCAACCGTAGTGTATTCGCCCTGCTGAAGTACTCGTAGCAAGCGCGTCTGCGCTTCCATCGGCATATCGCCGATTTCATCCAAAAACAGGGTGCCGCCTTCGGCCTGTTCGAAACGGCCAGCGCTGCGGTTGTTGGCGCCTGTGAAAGCCCCCTTCTCATGCCCAAATAATTCGGATTCAATCAGGTCTCGCGGAATAGCCGCCATGTTGATGGCAACGAACGTGCCCGTGCGCCTTTTGCCGTAGTCGTGCAGTGCACGTGCCACCAGTTCCTTACCCGTGCCCGACTCGCCCGAAATCATCACAGTGAGGTCGGTTTGCATCAGCCGGGCCAATACGCGGTAAATCTCCTGCATTGCCGGTGACCGGCCTACGAGGGGAATTCCTTCGAAGTCCTCGTTCTTCGGGCTCACAGGCCGAGGCTCCTTCGGCTCCGACAGCGCGCGTCCAACGATGGCGATGAGTTCCTTGAGATCAAACGGTTTCGGCAGATATTCGTAAGCGCCACGTTCCGATGCACGGATTGCGGTCATGAAGGTATTTTGCGCACTCATCACCAGGATCGGCAGATCGGGACGAGCTTTTCGGATACGCGGTATCAAATCAAATGCGTTCTCGTCTGGCATTACAACGTCGGTGATAACCAAATCGCCGTCACCTTGAGTGACCCAACGCCAGAGCGTTGCGGCATTACCAGTCGAACGCACTTCATAGCCGGCGCGCGATAGAGCTTGATTGAGGACGGTGCGGATCGCCGCATCATCATCAGCAACTAGAATGCTTCCTGTTGGCATGTTGTGTCTCACGGGCCTTGCACTGACGGCGCATCGTCTGTGATCTCGCCGTCACCGCTGTAAATGGGCATCAGCACACGGAAGATGGTCCGCCGCGGCTGAGATTCGCATTCGATGATGCCGCCGTGATCGCCTACGATCTTGGCCACAAGCGCAAGGCCAAGCCCGCTACCACTTTGCTTTGTGGTGACAAACGGATCGAACAAGTGTGGCATCAGGTCTTCGGGTACGCCCGGCCCGTTGTCCTTGACGCAGAATTCAAGCGGGAGAGAAACGCGCGTTTTGCTGCCGGGAACGGAAAGCCTTACTCCCGGCCGGAACGCGGTCGTTAGTTGTATTTCACCATCGGCTGCAGCCTCGCCTATTGCTTCGGCAGCGTTTTTCAGCAGGTTGAGAAATACCTGAACAAGCTGGTCGCGGTTGGCGAGAACCGGTGGCAATGATGGATCATAATCTTCAACGAATTTTATGTGACGAGCAAACCCGGATTGTGCCAGCCGTTTCACGTGGTCCAGCACGATGTGGATATTAACCGGCTCGCGATCAATCGGGCGCTCGTCGGCAAAAACTTCCATGCGATCAACCAGCTTTACAATGCGATCGGTCTCATCGCAGATCAATTTGGTAAGAGGACGGTCATCATCGCTCGCCGACTGCTCGAGCAACTGCGCGGCACCCCGAATGCCCGACAACGGATTCTTTATTTCGTGCGCCAGCATGGCAGCCAATGCGATCACAGAGCGCGCTGCGCCGCGATGGGTGAGCTGCCGGTCCATCTTGTCGGCGATGGTGCGCTCTTGCAGCATCACCACGACATGGTCCGGATATTCCGACAGTGGTGCAACATAGAGATCAACAAGCCGTTCGCCCGGATTTCGCGGCGTTGCAAGGTCGACCTTGTATTCGTTCACCGCCGCCCCTCGGTGCCTGACCTGTTCGATAAGCGTCAGTAACGGCGATCCAAACGGCACCAAATCGCGCAGCATGTGCCGCCGTAGCATTGGGGTTGACGCTTCGAAAAACTGTTCTGCGGCGACGTTGGCGTCGGAAATCTTTCCGTCAGGCGACACCATGATCACCGGATGTGGCAAGGCGTGCAGCATCGAATCAGTCGACGTATTTGCGATGGCGGAGGCGGCCTGTGCGTGCGTCATGCGGCGGCCCTCTCTGCAAAATCGTCATAGGCTTCCGCGAGAAGCCGGCGGGTCTGCGACGGTGCTTCGGCGGTCAGCACGCGGCTTCGATGCGTCTTTAGCAACTCGATCGGGGCGTCAACGGCTGCCGCAGCCGAATCGAGCGCCCAAGCAAGATGTTTTCGCGCGTGACGGCGACCGATGGCGAGGCCATGGTGGCCAAGCATTTCGTCATAAAGGGTGTCGATAAGTTTGAATTGGTCGGTGAGCGTTGGTGCCCGTTCGCGCGCACCAGTGGCTAGATAGCGGGCAACCTGACCTGGCAACCATGGCCGGCCCTGCGCGGCTCGGCCAATCATGATTGCATCCGCGCCGGACGCCGCCAGCGCGCGCGCAGCATCCTCAAAGGAACAAATATCTCCATTGACCACGACGGGAATCGAAACGGCTTGCTTTACTCCACCAACCGCGCGCCAGTCGGCGCTACCATCATAGAATTGGCACCGGGTGCGGCCATGCACCGTGATGAGTTTGATCCCGGCTGCTTCGGCCCGGCGCGCGAGTTCCGGCGCGTTGAGGCTTGAAGCGTCCCACCCCAGCCGCATTTTCAAAGTGACCGGTATGCATACAGCTGAGACAGTCGCTTCAATCAGCGTCAGCGCGTGATCAACATCTCGCATCAGGGCTGAACCGGCAGCACCATTTGTCACCTGCTTCGAAGGACAGCCCATGTTGATGTCGATGATGTCGGCGCCTTGCGCCTCGGCGATACGCGCGCCCTCGGCCACCCAATGCGGCTCGCAACCCGCAAGCTGCACGACGTGAATAGCCACGCCACCGCCCTCACTGCGTACGGCAGCCTCACGCTCGCCCCGCACCAGACCAGCGCATGCCGTCATCTCTGAAACCACCAGGCCAGCCCCAAGGCGTTCGGCCAGGCGCCGGAACGGGGTATCGGTGATCCCCGACATTGGCGCCAGAAAGACCCGGTTTGGCACCGCAATAGGCCCTATAGCGAGCGGCCGGCCCCGAAATTCGATGATTTCACAGGCTCTTGTATGCTTGCCTATCATTTAGGCTAACCTTTGCATTGCCCATAGTTTAGCCAGATTGAAAAAGGGCGCAAGTGCTGCACTGCAAAATAATTGTTTATTCTTAAAGATGTTCAGACCGCGCCCGCGTTTTCGCGGCTGCAAGAACGCGCTAAAGCCAAGCGTGGTCGTTGGAGCAAGGACATGGCGCAGGTCGCAGCCGTCATAGTGGCCGCCGGTCGCGGCGTGCGCGCCGGCGGCGAAGTGCCCAAGCAATTTCGCGAAATTGGAGGCGCGGCCCTGCTAAGGCGGGCTCTGTTAAGTTTCATCGAAGTTCCGACTGTCGACCTTGTGCAGCCGGTTGTGCGGCCCGAGGACATCGATCGCGTTCGCACCCTACTCGGCGGTATGGCGGTCCTTTCGCCGGTATTCGGCGGCACCACCCGACAAGCCTCGGTGCGCGCCGGCCTCGAAGCACTCGAAAGACTTCGACCCGATATCGTGCTGGTCCACGACGCTGCGCGGCCATTCGCAAGCGCCGAGTTGATATCCAGGGCCGTCGATGCAGCGAAAAAGAGCGGTGCAGCAATCCCGGCGCTGCCGGTCACTGACACTATCAAACGCGTCGATGAGGCCGGCACAGTTGAAGCAACGATTGATCGCGGCCCGCTCCGGCTCGTGCAGACCCCGCAAGCCTTTGCTTTCCCACCGTTGCTCGAAGCCCACCGGCGAGCCGTCGCCCGCAATCGAGATGATTTTACTGACGATGCCGCCCTTGCGGAATGGGCGGGCATGAAAGTCGCGGTGTTTCCGGGCGAGCCCGGCAACATCAAGCTTACAACAGCGGAAGATTTCGCGCGCGCTGAAGCCATCCAGTCCGCCGCACTGGGCGATGTTCGCACCGGCTCCGGTCTGGACGTGCACGCTTTCGGTCCCGGTGATCACGTTACGCTCGGTGGCGTTCGTATCCCGCATAGTCACACGCTCACCGGCCATTCCGATGCTGACGTTGCTCTGCATGCGCTCACGGATGCGATCCTTGGCGCCCTTGCTGAGGGCGATATTGGCGCGCATTTCCCGCCCACCGATCCGCAATGGCGCGGCGCATCCTCCGACCGCTTCCTGACCTTCGCCGTGGAACGTGTGCGGAAGCGTCGCGGCCGCATTGCAAATCTTGACCTGACGATCGTGTGTGAAGCCCCGCGCATTGGCCAGCATCGGGACAACATGCGCGCAAATATCGCGAGACTTGCCGGTATCGGTATCGAACGCGTCGGGGTGAAGGCCACGACCAGTGAAAAACTCGGGTTTACCGGCCGTGGTGAGGGTATCGCTGCTTATGCGACCGCAACTGTACGTCTGCCTTGGGAATGATCGAATGCCCGATCAGTCCACAATTGATGCCGCTAAGGCCCTGCTCGCTATTTGCACGCGGAAAAAGCTGACGCTCGCGACGGCCGAGTCATGCACCGGCGGACTGGTTGCTGCAACAATCAGCGAAATTTCCGGATCATCTGCCGTTCTCGATCGTGGTTTCGTGACCTACTCCAACAAAGCCAAGCAACAGATGCTGGGCGTGACACCGGCTACCATCGATGTCTATGGATCTGTCAGCCGCGAATGCGCGGAGGAGATGGCGAAAGGCGCGCTGGCGCACGCGTCGGTTGACCTGGCGATATCCATTACCGGCATTGCAGGCCCGACCGGCGCGGTCCTAGGAAAGCCGGTTGGCCTGGTTTATTTTTGCGCTGCATCACGCAGCGGTCGCCTGATCGCACACGACCGGAAATATGGCGATATCGGCCGAGCCAAAGTCCGCCAGCACTCCGTGTTGCAGGCGCTGGCGATGTTGCAAGAACTTGCTGAAAAAGAAGAGCCAGACCCGTCTGCAGGGACAAGTTAGGCTCGCCCGAATTGGGACTTTTGCTTTGCCCCCGTTAGCGTAAGATCACCCAGTCGATCGCCGGAACGGGCGCACTATAAGACTTTCATCGGTGGAACCCCCGGTCGGCGGACCGACGTCAATGAGGGGAAACGCCATGAAACGTCGTCAATTCCTGCAAGCCGCCGGCGTCGGGCTCGCCGCGTCGGCCGTTGCCGCGCCCGCAATTGCACAAACTCCAGAAGTGAAGTGGCGGCTCACCGCCAGCTGGCCGAAATCGCTCGATACACTTTACGGCGGCTGCGAATATTTCGTTAAACGAATTGCCGAAATTACCGATAACAAATTCCAGATTCAGCTTTTCGCTGCCGGTGAAATCGTTCCTGGCCTGCAGGTGCTCGACGCCGTTCAGAGCGGCACCGTCGAGATGGGTAACACCGCGATGTACTACTACTGGGGCAAGGATCCGGCTTTTACGTTCGGCACCGCGCTTCCATTCGGGCTGAACACCCGCCAGATGATTTCCTGGATCCGCCATGGCGGCGGTGAAGAACTGCTCAACGGTCTTTTGAAAGACTATAACTGCATTGGCTTTGCCGGGGCGAACACCGGCGCCCAGATGGGTGGCTGGTTCCGCAAGGAAATCAAGACGAGCGAGGATCTAAAAGGGCTCAAGTTCCGCGTCGGCGGTTTTGCCGGCACAATCCTGGCGAGACTGGGCACAGTGCCTCAGCAGCTTGCCGCCGGCGACATTTATCCGGCGCTGGAAAAGGGCACGATCGATGCTGCCGAGTGGGTCGGTCCTTACGACGATGAAAAGCTCGGTTTCGCGAAGATCGCCAACTATTACTACTATCCAGGTTGGTGGGAAGGCTGCGGCCAAGCCCACTACATCATCAATCTTCCCAAGTGGAACGAGCTGCCGAAAACCTACCAATCGGCAATCATCACGGCATCCAACGACGCATGGGTTTGGACACTGTCAAAGTATGACTACGTCAACCCGCCAGCCCTGATCAGGCTCGCCTCGACCGGTGTGCAGTTGCGCTCGTTCCCTCAGCCGGTTTTAGAAGATTGCTACAAGGCAGCCAATACAATCTACGCGGAATTGTCACAGACCAAGCCGCACTTCAAGAAAATGTACGACAGTCTGGTGCCGTACCGCTCCAATGCCTACGCTTGGCTGCAGGTAGCCGAATTTGGCTTCGACAGCTTCCAGGTACGCATGCGCGCGCGTGCCTGATCGATGCGGTTCACGTCAACAACCCCGGGGCGTTTTCTCCGGGGTTGTTAGTTTTTTAAAGACCGTCTCGCGCTTTCGAGCAGCGGCCAAAAGACTAGGAATTCCGCTTGTGGCCGTAAACTTCATCGGCCCGCCGTTCAAATGCGCTGGCAAAGCGCCGGAACGCGGCGTCGAACATGGCGCCCATTAGCAAGGCAAGGGCGCGGCTCTTGAATTCATAGTCGATAAAGAATTCGACGATACAAGCCCCCTCTCCGGCCGGCCAAAACGTCCAGCGGTTTTGCATGCGCTTGAATGGACCGTCGAGATATTCCACCAGGATTTTCAAACTTGGCTTGTCAAGCGTAACGCGGCTGGTGAAAGTTTGGTGGATCAATTTATACGCGACCGTCATATCTGCAATGACTACGCTGACGTCGTTGTCTCTCTGCGCGCGGCTGCGCACTTTGAGCGCGCTGCAAAGTGGAACGAAGTCGGGGTATTGCTCCATGTCCGCGACCAGATCAAACATGTTGGCCGCATCGTGTTGGACGCGATGCTTCGTCGAAAAGTGCGGCATCGGAACGCTAACGGACGGCGGAGCGCGCTGCTTTCAAACGCGCGAAATCCTCGCCTGCATGATGCGAGGAGCGCGTGAGCGGAGAGGCCGCCACCATCAGGAAGCCTTTGGAATAGGCGATCGCCTCCAGCGCCTTGAATTCATCGGGCGGCACAAATCGCTTTACCTCGTGATGCTTGCGGGTCGGTTGGAGATACTGTCCAACGGTGAGGAAGTCGACTTGAGCCGAACGTAGGTCGTCCATGACCTGCAAAACCTCGTTTCTGTCTTCTCCCAGGCCCACCATGATGCCTGACTTGGTGAACATCGATGGATTTCGTTCCTTCACGCGCTGGAGCAGCCGTAACGAATGGAAGTATCGCGCGCCCGGCCGCACGGTAAGATAGAGCGACGGGACGGTTTCCAGGTTGTGGTTGAACACATCGGGCCTGGCATCGACGACTTTCTCGAGCGAGCCGTCCTTGCGCAGAAAATCGGGCGTCAGCACTTCGATCGTCGTCCGCGGACACCGTGCCCGAATAGCGCGTATGGTATCGGCGAAGTGTTGTGCCCCGCCGTCGGCCAGATCATCACGGTCGACCGATGTGACGACAATATGGGCAAGACCAAGCTTGGCGGTCGCATCCGCTACATGCGCGGGTTCGTCCGGGTCGAGCGCGCCGGGTAATCCGGTCTTGACGTTACAGAAAGCACAGGCCCGGGTGCAGGTATCACCCATGATCATGAATGTGGCGTGTTTTTTCTCCCAGCATTCGCCAATATTCGGGCAGCCGGCTTCTTCGCAGACGGTATGAAGGCCATTGTCCCTGACGATCTTCTGAGTCGCAAAATAACCTGGCGACACCGGAGCTTTGACACGGATCCAGTCGGGCTTTTTGGACGGGGGCGTGTCTGGGCGATGCACCTTCTCCGGATGGCGCGGGCGCACATTGTTCGTGAGGTCGAGGATGACCGCCATGGGCCTTACTTACGGCTGCAGCCCCTTCCCTGCAAGACTGATGCCCTCAGGCCCTTCGGATCGCCCGCCAAACCACCAGAAAAATGACAGCGCCGATGGTGGCGCTGATGAGTTCGCCAAGAAATCCTGTCTTTACTGTCAAGCCTATTTGATCGAACAGGACACCGCCGACAATCGCGCCCACGAGACCAACAGCGAGATTGTATAAAAGGCCACCGCGGCCGCCGAGAATTTGCGTCGCAAGCCATCCGGCAACAAGCCCGACGACGATCCACATCAGAATTCCCATGGTCTACCCCCGATTTAGAATGCGGCGCGTGACTGAATTCTATACAACTGACCGCCGCTTGCGAATGGGACTGCACTCTTCGCCCCCACCACCACAGTTTGTATGGCCAAAAAAACAAGAACACATTCTAGGACGCTGGCTCACACCCTCATCCTTGGCACCTATACTGGTGCTGTCTTTCTCAGCGCGCTGCTTTTGTTTGGCGTGCAGCCAATGTTTACCCGAATGGTACTGCCACGTTTTGGCGGCTCACCTTCCGTCTGGTCAGTGGCAATGGTTTTCTTTCAGTCAATGCTGCTGGCGGGATATGCCTACGCACATGTGCTGGCCACATTGCGGCAACGCTACGCTGCGGTCGCGATCCATCTCCTTGTCCTTATCGCCGCCGCATCAATGCTGCCTTTGGCGATAGCGCAGGGTTGGAGCACGCCATCAGGAACTGCCGCGGCCGCCTTTTGGCTCCTCGGGCTGTTTGCCGTCTCAATCGGAGTGCCGTTCTTCGCCCTTGCTGCCAATAATCCGCTGCTGCAAGCGTGGTTCGCCTCGACCAGGCACCGCGATGCGCGCGATCCCTATTTTCTCTACGCGGCGTCAAATGTCGGGAGTTTCGCCGCGCTCCTATGTTACCCGGTTTTATTCGAGCCGGTATTCAGTCTGCAGATGCAGAACCGGCTGTGGAGCATTGGCTTCCTCCTGCTAATCGTATTGATCGGAAGCTGCGGGCTACTGATGTTGAGCGTAGCGCCCCGCGATGCTTACTCGCATTCAAGGACCGGGGCTGCGCCAAGACTAGGCTGGATGACGGTCGGACGCTGGATATTCATTTCAGCGGTGCCATCCGGACTGCTGGTCGCTGTTACCGCCTATATTTCGACAGACGTGGCCGCGGCGCCGCTCCTGTGGGTCATCCCACTCTCGCTCTATTTGTTGACCTGGGTCCTGGTCTTCCAACGGCGTCCACTGATTCCGCGCAGCATGGCGCTTCTGCTGCACCCGCTTGCAGTCGCCGGAATCTTGCTGCTCCTGTTCTACCCCCGGTCGCTCACGTTGTTTTTGAGCCTAACGCTGCATCTGGTGGCGTTTTTCATCATCGCCCTGACCTGTCATGGCGAACTCGCACGCAGCCGACCAGCACCAACGCATCTGACGACTTTCTATGTTTCGTTGTCTTTCGGCGGCATGGTCGGGGGGCTTTTCTCCGGTCTGGTCGCGCCCTACGTGTTTTCCACTGTAGCCGAGTATCCGATCCTTGCAGTTCTGGCGGTGCTCTGCCGGCCATTTACGCAAGACGCATGGAAGCCGTTCAGCCGTTGGCTCTGGCCGCTCGCGCCATCATACTGGCCGCAGCTAAATCGCTCGTTCTGGCCGCTAGCCCTCACGATTGCACTCTTTTTGATGGTTGGAAGCTACAACGGATTTAATTTCGATGACGACACGGATTTCCTTACGATCGCCGTTATAACGTTGGCAATTGCTTCATTGGCGCTGTTGCGCGATCCGCCAAAATCCGCTTTTGCAATCGCTCTCGCATTCGCCGTGATCTGGCTTTATCCGTCTGATGGAAGCCACAGTGAGAGGCTGCGCAGTTTCTTTGGTGTTCACAAAATATTCGAGAGCGACGACGGACGTTTCCGAATTCTGATGCATGGTTCTACCATACACGGCGCGCAGATGATCGAGACTGAAAGCGGCGAGCCGGTCACCGGCGCACCCGCGCCGATCACCTACTACCACGACAAATCCGCAATAAATCGGGTGATCCGCGCAGTGCGCGAACGCAAGCAGGGACCTATGCGTGTCGCCGTGATCGGCCTTGGAACCGGAACGCTGGCCTGCCACATCGCGCCGGGGGAAACCTGGCGTTTCTTTGAAATCGATCCGACCGTCATCGAGATCGCACGCGACCCCAAGCGTTTTTCGTTTCTGTCGTCCTGCGCGCCAAATGTTCCGATTGTGCTCGGTGATGCGCGGCTGACCTTTGCTCAGGAGCCGCCTCACGTCTACGACCTCATTGTCGTTGACGCGTACTCCTCAGATGCGATTCCGATACACTTGGCGACTGCCGAAGCCATGGCGATCTACAAGGCAAAACTTTCTCCACATGGTGTGGTGATGATGCATATTTCCAACCGGCATCTGGAATTGAAAAGCGTCGTTGAGGGAATTGCCGCCGCCAACGGCCTCAAAACCTGGATATGGAGCAATGACAATGAGAAGCACGACGACGAAAACTACGTCTTTACATCGGATGTTGCCATTTCTGCGCAAGATGCCAACGACCTGGGCGCACTTGCGCACGATAAATTCTGGGTGCTGACAGCGCCCGACCCCGCCTTGCGTACATGGACCGACGATTATTCCAACATCGCTGGCGCAGTCTGGCGCAAATACAATAAATAACAGATGGAGCCGTTTTTCAGGCCGCTTTCGAGGGCATGCGATGGTTTGGCGTCGAATTGGAAATCTTCAATTCGTCTTCGTTCATGTCCACGCCAATGTCAGCGAATAATGGCGTTGAGAGATAGCGTTCGCCGGTGTCGGGCAGCATGCAGAGCACCGTTGAGCCGGGCGCAGAGCTTTTGCAGACTTCCAGAGCGCCGGCAAATGTGGCGCCGGCAGTGATCCCGACAAATATACCTTCCTTTTGAGCGAGTTCCCGACTCCACTTCATGGCGTCCGGCGCGGCAACAGTAATGATGCGGCTGATCACACCCATGTCGACCGCATCCCCAGTAATTTTCGGAATGAAATCGGGACTCCACCCTTGCATCGGATGGGGCTTGAACGCCGGATTGGGCTTGGCAGGCGAGCCGTCGGGATTGCGCTCCTGCTTGGTGCCACTGGACAGCATCGGCGCGTCGGAAGGCTCGCAGACCACGATCTTGGTCTCCGGTCGCTCCTTCGCCAGCACACGGGCAACCCCTTTGAGTGTTCCCCCGGTGCCAAATCCCGTGACCCAATAGTCAAGCTTCCCGCCCTTGAAGTCGTCAATGATCTCACGCGCTGTCGTGCGCGAATGCATGTCAGGATTGGCCTCATTTTCGAATTGTCGGGTGAGGAACCAGCCGTGCGTTTTGGCGAGCTCGATCGCTTTGTTCACCATGCCCATTCCGCGCTCGGCTGCCGGCGTGAGAACAACTTTGGCGCCAAGAAATCGCATGAGCTTGCGCCGCTCGACGCTGAAAGTTTCCGCCATCGTGACCACGAGTGGATAACCTTTCGCCGCGCAAACCATCGCGAGGCCGATGCCGGTATTGCCCGAAGTCGCCTCGATTACCGTCTGGCCAGGCCTGAGTTCGCCGGATTTTTCCGCAGTTTCAATCACCCCGAGCGCCAGACGGTCTTTGACCGAACCGAGTGGATTGAACGCCTCGATCTTCACAAAAAGGTTGATGCCCTTGGGCGCCAGCTTATTGATTCGCACCACCGGCGTGCGGCCGACGGTTTCAAGAATATTCGCGAACTTGGCCATGATTGCTCCTAAACTGCGCCCCCGAAACGTCAGACATTCAGCACTCGTCCATAAGCATCCAGCACTGCCTCCTTCATCATCTCGGACAAGGTCGGATGCGGGAATATGGTGTGCATGAGTTCTTCCTCGGTCGTTTCGAGATTCATCGCAACAACATAACCTTGAATGAGTTCAGTGACCTCAGCGCCCACCATGTGCGCGCCGAGCAGCTGGCCGGTTTTCTTGTCGAAGATAACTTTGACCAGCCCCTGATCTTCGCCCAGTGCAATGGCCTTGCCGTTGCCGATGAACGGAAAGCGGCCAACCCGTATGTCGAGCTTTTTCTCTTTGGCGGCCTGTTCGGTGATGCCAACTGAGGCGATCTGCGGCGAGCAGTAGGTACAGCCGGGGATCATCGACTTGTTCATTGGGTGAGGGCTCAAACCCTTGATCGCTTCAATGCAGACGATGCCTTCGTGCTCGGCTTTATGAGCCAGCATAGGTGGACCAGCCACATCGCCAATCGCATAGACGCCGGAAATATTGGTCTTGCTGAACTGATCGACCACGATGATGCCACGTTCGGTGTTCACTCCCAATTTTTCCAGACCAAGTTTCTCGATATTGCCGACGACCCCAATTGCCGAAATAACACGCTCGACGGTAAGAGCTTGCGATTTGCCGCCCTCCTCAATTGTCGCAGTAACACTGTCAGATTTTTTGTCGAGCTTGGTCACCTTCGCATTCGTATGGATCTTGATGCCCTGCTTCTCGAAGCTCCTGCGCGCAAAACTTTGGATCTCGTGATCCTCGACGGGCAGAATTTGCGGCAGGACTTCCACTACAGTCACATCCGAGCCAAGCGTGCGGTAGAACGAGGCGAATTCGATGCCGATTGCCCCCGATCCGATGACCAGCAGCGACTTCGGCACATGGTCGGGAATCATTGCCTCGAAATAGGTCCAGACCAGTTTCTTGTCCGGTTCAAGACCCGGCAGCACGCGTGGGCGCGCCCCGGTTGCGATGATGATGTGTTTGGCCTGGTAGCTACCTGCGCCGAGGGCGCTTTTTGGCGCTTCATTCTTGGACGCCTTCACCGTCACCTTCCCGGGCGCATCAATCGAGGCTTCACCCCAGATGATCGACACCTTGTTTTTCTTCATCAGGAAGCCGACACCATCACTAAGGCGCTTCGACACAAGGCGCGATCGCTTCACGACAGCACTCGCGTCATAGCCGACATTGTCGGCTTTGAGCCCGTAATCCTTGGCGTGTTGCATGTAATGAAAAATCTCGGCCGAGCGCAAAAGAGCCTTTGTCGGGATGCATCCCCAATTGAGGCAAATACCACCAAGATAGTCGCGCTCGACGATTGCCGTCCTGAAGCCGAGCTGGGCCGCACGGATAGCGGTCACATAACCGCCGGGGCCGGAGCCAATAATCAGGACGTCAAAAGAAGTCTCAGCCACGCGCGTCTCCGCTATCGCCCGGTTTGCGCTTTTCGTGTCCCATAAGGGCTCGTATCAATCAAGCCGCCTGCCCTATTGAACGTCGGCTCCTTGGGGAATCTAATTGCCGCAAAGACCAAAGCCGAAACTCGGGGAAACGCCATGCTGGGAAAGCCAAACCGCCTTACCGTCATTGCTGCCATGCTGCTCTCTCAAGCAGCCGTAGCGTCGGCCGCGGAGATCAAGGTTTACAGCACCGTTGGTGTAAAAAGCGTGCTGGAAGAGCTCATCCCAAAATTCGAGAAAGAAACCGGCAACAAGCTCGACGTGACATGGAGCACAGCGGCCCTTCTGACCAAACGGGTGCAAGCGGGTGAACAAGCCGACACGCTTATTTTAATCAAAAACAACGTCGACACCTTATCGAAAGAGGGCAAGATCGTACCCGGTACGGATGCTCTGTTTGCACAATCGATATTTGCAGTTGGTGTTAAGGCCGGCGCGCCGAAGCCGGATATTTCCTCCCCCGACGCACTCAAGAAAGCACTGCTGGCAGCGAAGGGAGTTAGTTATTCCGACCCGGCCTCTGGCGGTGCAAGTGGTGTCTATATTGCCAAGCAAATCGAGCGTATGGGCATTGCCGAACAATTGAAGGACAAGACCAAGTATCCGCCGTCGGGGGGCTTCGCCGGTACGTTGCTGACGAGCGGTGAGGCTGACCTTGCTATTTCATCGAAGCCAGAGCTGCTCACCGTTCCGGGCGTCGATGTGGTCGGTCCGCTGCCCGGTGACATGGCATTCACTGTTGTGTATGAGGCGGGCGTGCAATCCGGCGCGCCAAATGCCGAGGCAGCAAAGGCTCTGGTGAAGTTCCTGGCGTCACCGGAAGCGCAAGCTGTGTTCAAAGCGAAGGGATTTGATCCGGCTTGAGCATCAGACAACCATCATCACCGGATTCTCGATCAGCATCTTGAACGCAGCAAGCAATTCCGCGCCGAGCGCCCCGTCAACCGCGCGGTGATCTGTAGACAGCGTCACGGTCATGATATTCGCCACGGCGAGCTGACCCTTGCGCACGACAGCGCGCTCCTCGCCCGCGCCAACAGCAAGAATGGTTGCATGGGGTGGATTGATCACTGCCGCAAAGTCCTTGATGCCATACATCCCAAGATTGGAGATCGCCGCAGACCCCCCCTGGTACTCATGTGGTTTAAGGTGGCGCGTGCGGGCACGAGCGGCGTAATCCTTCATTGCGTTCGAAATGATCGATAGCGACTTTGCTTCAGCGTTGCGCACAACCGGCGTAATTAGTCCTCCGGGGATCGCCACCGCCACGCCAATATCGGAATGTTTGTGATGCAGCATGCCGCCGTCGGTCCATGTAACGTTGGCGTCGGGCACGCGTTGTAGGGCCAGCGCCAGGGCCTTGATGACAAAATCATTCACTGAGATTTTGTAAGCTGGCTTGCCGTCCGTATCCTTTGGAGCGGCATCATTGATTTCAGCACGTGCGATAAGAAGTTTGCCGATATCGCAATCGAGCGTCAGATAGAAGTGCGGGATAGTTTGTTTCGATTGCGTCAAGCGCTGTGCAATAATTTTGCGCATCGAGTCGTGCGGCACGAAATCGTATGAGCCGTCTTCGTAGAGCGCGCGAACCTGCGCATCAGATAGTGCCGCCGCCAACGGCGAAGCCGCTGCCGGCGCGCCTGGCACATGCAATCCTCTGCCGGATTTCGCCGCCTCGATATCACGCGCAATCACGCGGCCATGCGGACCGGAGCCCTGCACGCGGTTGAGGTCGATATTCGCTTCCTTCGCCAGGCGACGGGCCAGCGGCGAAGAGAAAACACGGTTGCCGCCACGGGGAACAGACGATGGTGCAGGCGCAGATGCCGCCTTTGGCGCACCCGTCGCGGCAGCTGGAGCCGGCTTGTCGGAGGTTTTCGGTGTCGGCGCAGCCGTTGGCTTTGCGGCGGTTTGAGATGCAGTCTTCGCGGAGGTCGCCGCCGTCTTCACATCCTCGCCTTCTTGAGCAAGGACCGCGATTACCGAGTTCACCGCAACATCCTGCGTGCCCTCCGGCACTACGATCTTGGCAAGCGTACCGTCGTCGGTCGCCTCATATTCCATGGTTGCCTTATCGGTTTCGATCTCGGCAATGACATCGCCCGACTTGATTTTGTCACCTTCCTTTTTGAGCCAGCGCGCCAGATTACCCTTCTCCATCGTGGGTGAGAGCGCGGGCATAAGAATGTTGGTCGGCATCGCCTGGGCTACCGGTAGCAAACTGCCTTGGCCGCCTCGACTACCTCGGCAACCGAAGGTAATGCCAGTTTTTCGAGGTTGGCTGCATACGGCATTGGTACTTCCTTCCCGGACACGCGCGTTACCGGCGCATCGAGATAATCAAAGGCCAACGACATGATGCGAGCTGCGATCTCGGCGCCGACACCGGATTGTTGCCAGCCCTCCTCCACTGTCACCACGCGTCCCGTTTTTTGTACGGACGCGACAATAGTGTCGGTGTCCATCGGCTTGAGCGTGCGTAAATCGATGATCTCAGCGTCAACGCCATCATTAGCGAGCGCCTCAGCAGCCTTGAGCGCGTAAGTCATACCCATCGACCAGGCGATAATTGTCACGTCATTGCCGGAACGGGTGATCTTCGCCTTGCCGATCGGCAGGACAAAATCATCAAGTTTCGGCACGGGCGACGAATGCCCATAGAGGATTTCGTTCTCCAGGAAGATCACCGGATTCGGATCACGGATTGCAGCCTTCAAAAGTCCCTTGGCGTCGGCGGCGGTCGCCGGCGCAATCACCTTTAAGCCGGGAATGTGCGAATACCAGGCCGAATAATCCTGGCTGTGCTGGGCGGCCACGCGCGCGGCAGGCCCGTTCGGCCCGCGAAATACGATCTGACAGCCCATTTGGCCGCCCGACATGTAAAGCGTCTTGGCCGCGGAGTTGATCAGCTGGTCCATCGCCTGCATCGCGAAATTGAAGGTCATGAATTCGACAACAGGCTTGAGACCGGCGAGCGCAGCGCCGACGCCAAGACCGGCGAAGCCATGTTCCGTAATGGGTGTGTCAATCACGCGTTTCGCGCCAAATTCCTGCAGGAGACCCTGAGTAACTTTGTAGGCGCCCTGGTATTCGGCGACTTCCTCACCAATTACGAACACATCTTTGTCGCGCCGCATTTCCTCAGCCATGGCGTCGCGCAATGCCTCGCGGACCGTCATGGTGACCATTTCGGTGCCTTCGGGGATATGTGGGTCACTTGCAGCCTGTGGCGTTGGAGCTTCGGGGGTTTTCGCAGGTTTCGGAGCAGGCGCATCCTGTGCCTTGGCTTGCTGTTTCTGGGTTGTGGCCCGAGGCCCAGATTCGGCGGCCTTCTGCTGCTGCGCCGGCTTGACAGATTTGATTGCCGATTTGTCCTCGCCCTCACCGAGGATCACCGCGATCGGTGTGTTTACCGCCACATCCGCCGTACCTTCAGGCACTAGGATTTTGCCGAGCGTGCCTTCGTCCGACGCCTCGACCTCCATCGTGGCTTTGTCAGTCTCAATTTCGGCAATGACGTCACCCGACTTGATCTTGTCACCTTCCTTCTTAAGCCACTTGGCAAGATTGCCCTTTTCCATCGTGGGCGAGAGCGCGGGCATGAGTACTTCGGTTGGCATGGCGCTGCTGGCTTCCAGGCAATAGGTCAGCGATAAACATCGGTATAAAGTTCGGACGCGTCCGGCTCCGGATCGTGGGTGGCAAATTCCGCCGCCTCATTGATCTGGTCGCGCACTTCGGCGTCGATTTTCTTGAGCGCGTCCTCGCCGGCGATCTTCCTTTTAAGAATGCGATCGCGAGCCATGTCGATCGGATCGTGGTGCGTACGCACCTCGTCAACTTCCTCGCGCGTGCGGTATTTTGCCGGATCCGACATTGAATGGCCGCGGTACCGATAGGTAAGCATTTCAAGTATGTAGGGGCCCTTGCCGGCGCGACACCACTGAGCGGCCTTCTCACCTGCTTCCTTGACAGCGCGCACATCCATGCCGTCAACTTGTTCGCCGGGAATGTTGAATGATAGTCCGCGCCGCGACAGATTGGTTTCGGCGGAAGCACGCGTGATCGCAGTACCCATGGCGTAGCGGTTGTTCTCGATTACATAGATGACCGGCAGTTTCCACAGCTCAGCCATGTTGAAGCTCTCATAGACCTGACCTTGGTTGGCTGCGCCATCGCCGAAATATGTGAGCGTGATGGCATTGTTGCCGCGATAGTGGTTTGCGAACGCAAGGCCTGTGCCCAACGGCACCTGTGCGGCGACAATGCCATGGCCCCCGTAGAATCCCTTTTCCACACTGAACATGTGCATGGAGCCGCCCTTGCCTTTGGAATAACCGTGGGCGCGGCCGGTGAGCTCCGCCATCACACCCTTTGGATCCATGCCAGTCGCTATCATGTGGCCATGATCGCGATACCCGGTGATCACCTGATCGCCCTCCTTGAGCACCATCTGCATGCCGACCACGACGGCCTCTTGCCCAATGTAAAGGTGGCAAAACCCGCCAATGAGCCCCATGCCGTACATCTGCCCTGCTTTCTCCTCGAAGCGGCGGATGATCAGCATAGTGCGGTAGGCGGAAAGCTCTTGTTCCTTGCTGAACTCAGCGACTGGCTTGGCCTCGATGCTGGAAGTTTTTTGGGCAACCGCCATTGGCACTCCCTGTTAAACCGTCCGGCAATTGTAATGGGGCGCCGGCAGGCTTGTTGAACCCCATAGCGTAAATCACCTGAGGGTTAAAGCGCGAGCCCAACCCGATGGGCCCTCGCCGCCTGCCGCTCGCGAGCCAAATTAGCCAGCGCACGTCAGTGGATAACGCGGGGGCGGTCCGATGCTATCCTCAGCGGGGATCCAACAGCAGGGTCAGGTCACGACGGTCGACATAACCGATCAGAGAGCGTGCCTGCTCATTCAGCATATCCGGGTCAATCCGGTCTGCGCGTAAAAGCGAAACGCGCCGCTCCCATAGCGCCCGCTCGGCTTTGAGCTGCGAAAGTTCGGCCCTCATCGTGATGAGCTGTTGTTCCAGGTCTTGTTGCGCGCGTAATCCGTGGTTGCCGGTAAATGCATGGGCGGCAAAATAGCCAATGAACAACGCGGCGAAGGTATAGAGACCGAGGACAGTCAGGATGGCACGGCGTCGGCGATGGGAAACCATGGCGTGCAACAATGGCGCACGCGCGTTAAGACGTCTTTAATACGCTAGAAACGGTGGCGGATCTCGTTGAGTACGAAGTTACCAAGCCGCTTGCCGCGGTTGCGCAGAACCTTTAGCGGCCCCTGATCCACGAAATAGGTCAGCAGAATCGAATCGCGCGTCTTCACCCGGCTATGCACCGGGTCTGCCGAGTGCCAGGTATCGCTGCCCACTGCAAATGCGTAGCCGGTGTTGGGTGCAAACCGCATTTGCGCTTTCTTCGGCATCGAACCGTCAGGCAGTGTTTCGTGAAAGATGGTTCCAACATCGGCATTGGCATCATCTTTTGGCAGGTAGAGCTGAACTGTAATGCCTTTCCAACGCGTATCGGTGTGCGGCGGGATCTGATACCCCGGGATATCGCGCGTGAGGATTGGGATCGGATACATGCCGACTTTTTTGAAGTCCTCGCCAAAACGCTTTGACAGACCCGGCGCCAACCGACGAATGAATGCTTGTTTGACTGGTTCGGAGCAAAGCGCGCGGCCAACCACGTCCCATAACGCACGCTTCTCCTGAGGCAGATTGCGAATGTATTCCGGAAAAAGGTCGATCTTCACACGGGTATGGGTGCCGTCGTCGAGATCATGGCCCTTGCTGCGGCCGTGCATCGGCCGGTAATCAGAGGATCCGGGCATCAAAGTCAGGATCTGCGAGTAAATGTCGTCGGGAAACACACGGTCGAATTCAAGATGGAAGAATGGCTTTTCGACCGCGCGGGCGGACTCGATTGACTGCGCGACAAAATTCGCAAGACGTTCGGAAGCCCTGCGGCGGTCATGACTGGACAAGGTCGTTGTCTGGTCCATTGGAATTACCACCTGATCTTAGCGCCCAAAGCCATTTGCAGCGAAATGACGGCGAAATGCAAGATGCCAGCGGCCGTGACTATTGACTGCGTGTTCTTATGGCATCTCGCCCGGCGTATTTAGCTTGCGCTCCGAGTTCTTCCTCGATGCGGAGCAATTGATTGTATTTGGCGGTTCGGTCGGAGCGAGCGAGCGAACCGGTCTTGATTTGCCCGCAGTTGGTTGCGACCGCAAGATCGGCAATCGTTGAGTCTTCGGTTTCGCCGGAGCGGTGCGACATGACTGCGGTATAACCGGCTTTATGCGCCATCTCGATGGCGGCGAGAGTCTCGGTCAGAGTGCCAATCTGATTGACCTTAACGAGTATAGAATTGGCAATGCCGTCCTTGATTCCCTTGGCGAGGCGCGTGACGTTGGTGACGAAAAGATCGTCGCCGACGAGCTGACTTTTTCCTCCGACCAGGTCGGTCAGAATCTTCCAGCCCTCCCAATCGTCTTCTGCCATGCCATCCTCGACCGACACTATGGGATAACGCCCAACCAAATCGGCGAGATATTTTGCCTGCTCTTGCCTCGAACGCTTCTTGCCTTCGCCTTCGTAGACGTAGACGCCGTTCTTAAAAAATTCGGTAGCCGCGCAATCGAGCGCCAGCATCACGTCTTCGCCCGGCTTGTACCCTGCCTTGCTGATCGCCTGCATGACGAAATCGAGCGCCGCTTCTGCCGATTTCAGGTTGGGAGCAAAACCGCCCTCGTCACCGACATTCGTGTTGAGGTTCGCCGATTTGAGTTGCGCTTTCAGAGTTTGGAAGATTTCCGAGCCCGCGCGCAGCGCTTCCGCAAATGTGGGGGCGCCTGTCGGCATGATCATGAATTCCTGGAAGTCGATCGGATTGTCGGCGTGCACGCCGCCATTGACGATATTCATCATCGGCACCGGAAGCACCCGTGCGGCTGTGCCCCCAACATACCGGTAGAGGGGCGCCTTCCTCGCCACGGCTGCGGCCTTGGCGGTCGCCAGCGAAACACCGAGGATGGCATTGGCGCCAAGCCGTGCCTTGTTCGGAGTTCCGTCGAGGTTGATCAGTGTCTCATCGACCTTGGCCTGCGCCTCGGCATCCATGCCGCCGATCGCATCGAAAATCTCTCCGTTGACCGCATCGACGGCTTTGCGAACGCCCTTGCCGCCGTAACGACGCTTGTCGCCGTCGCGCAACTCAACTGCCTCATGGGCGCCGGTAGAAGCCCCCGAAGGCACGGCCGCCCGGCCTTTCGACCCGTCCTCGAGAATCACATCGACCTCAACGGTCGGATTGCCGCGGCTGTCGAGTATTTCGCGGCCGATGATGTCGGTGATGGCTGTCATGACGCTCCCAGCGTTGGATATGGCGGCGCTTCTACACTATGGTGCGCGGCATGGCTAGAAAACCGCTCCAGCTTGGCCGCCGAAGCCCCATCCCTGCGTCGCCGTCCCAGGCGATGCTCGATCGCGTTCCCAACCCGCACGCCGACACGAACTACATTGCGCGCTTTACCGTGCCGGAATTTACCACGCTCTGTCCCATCACAGGTCAGCCTGACTTCGCGCATCTCGTGATCGATTACGTACCGGCGCGTTACCTGGTTGAGTCGAAGTCGCTCAAGCTTTACCTCAACAGTTTCCGCAATCACGGCGCCTTTCACGAAGATTGCACCATTGCCATCGGCAAGAAACTCACGACGTTCCTTAAGCCAAAATGGCTACGCATTGGCGGCTATTGGTACCCGCGCGGCGGCATGCCGATCGACGTATTTTGGCACAGTGGCAAGCTTCCGAAAGATGTATGGGTGCCGGATCAAGGCGTTTCGCCTTATCGGGGACGTGGTTAGGCCGCCGGCGGTAGCCGCCGCAGCCGCAGGCCGCAGATCCAGCCCGTCGCCATTAGGGCCGCCGCACCGAACACCAGTATGGCTGTAATGCCAACACTCTTTAAGCCGATGCCGTAGACCACCGGTCCCGCCGCCTGGCCAACAAAAAAGAAAAAAGAGTGCGCAGCGGTCGCCGAACCGCGCGCGGCTGGCGCAAGTTCGGTGACGTAGACTTGGATACAACCATGCAGCAGATAAAAACCAAAACCCAGCAGAATGAAATTCGCGAATTCGATTGGCCAAGGAACACGCAAAGCAATCACGAGTAAACACAGACCCATGATCAGTCCCCCGGCAGCCATAAGCCGCCTCTCACCGATATGCGCGAGGAGCCACGCGATCATGAAAGTGTAAATAACGCCACCAATGCCAAAACCTGAAATCACCACCCCAGCGATCGAAGCGTGCGTCACGCCTTCGGTCTGCAACAGGCTGGCCATGTAAGGAAACACGCCAAACAAGAATACGGCCTCGATAAAGACCGCGCCAAAACAATACTTCGCCATCGGATTGCTGAAGATTGCGCGATAGTTCGGGACGAGCGTCGACAAATCGAAGCGGCCGGGCTTTTCATCCATGCTGCGAAAACCCGGCAAGGCCACCGCAAGCGCAATCAAATCAATCGTTCCAGTGACAAAGAATACCCCGCGCCAACCAATGACGTCGCCTATCACGCCGGCCCCGGAAGCACCCAACAAATTGCCGGTCATCGCCGCAAATAACAGCCGACCGATCGCGACCTGGCGCTGGTGCACCGGAACGCGATCGCCGGCCACGGCCAACGCAATCGGAAACACGCCGCCAGCGGTAATGCCGGCAAGCACGCGCAGGGCCATTAGTGTCTCAAAATTTGTCACAAGGCCGCAACCAAGCGTCGTAATACCGACAACGAGCATGCAAAGAGAGATCAAGCGCGTCTTGCTGAACATATCCGCGAGCGCGCCCAGCACCGGTTGTATCAGTGCATACGGCAGGGTAAAGCCGGTTGAAAGCAGCGCCGCAGTGGTCGGCGTCACATTCAAACCTTGGGCAATTTGCGGAATGACAGGATCGACCGAACGCATGAACAGCGTCGTCGCAAAAATCACGAACGCCATAAGATTGAGGACGCGGCTCATGGACTTGAAAGCTGGGGTTCAGCGCTTCGCCACCCGGTCGAACTCGACTAGCGTGCGCAGCAACGGCTCCATCTCTTTCAGCGGCAGCATGTTGGGTCCGTCGGACGGGGCCTTATCCGGATCCTTGTGTGTCTCGATGAACACGCCAGCAACGCCAACCGCGACTGCGGCGCGCGCGAGCACGGGAACAAACTCACGCTCCCCGCCAGATGTATTGCCACGCCCGCCGGGTTGTTGCACTGAGTGAGTAGCGTCGAAAATTACCGGTGCCTGGGTCGTCTTTTTGAGGATCGGGAGCGCACGCATGTCGGAAACGAGAGTATTGTAACCGAAAGATACTCCGCGCTCCGTCACCAGTACATTGCGATTTCCGGTGCCGGTGATTTTTTCGACGACGTTTTCCATATCCCATGGCGCCAGAAACTGGCCTTTCTTGACGTTGATAACTTTACCGGTTTTCGCAGCCGCAATGAGCAGGTCGGTTTGCCGGCAGAGAAACGCAGGAATTTGCAGTACGTCCACGACCGGAGCAACGCGCGCGCATTGCTCCACTTCGTGTACATCGGTGAGCACCGGCACATTTAACTTCTCGCGAATTTCCGAAAAAATCGCGAGCGCCTGATCGAGACCGATACCTCGTGCGGACTTCGCCGACGTGCGGTTCGCCTTGTCGAATGAAGTCTTGTACACGAAACCGATACCGACGCGGGTGACAATTTCTTTTAGCGCCGTGACCGTTTCCAGTGCGTGCGCCCTGCTTTCCAGCGCGCATGGCCCGGCAATCAGCGCCAGTGGCAAGTCATTGCCAAAACGCACCGCACCGGCCGTAACGGTTGAACTTGGCTTTTGATCCAAGGCTTAGGTCCCCGCGGGCGGGACCATGAAACGGCAGCGGCCCATGGTCAACGGGCCTTTGCCGGTTCGAACACCAATACAGCGCCCATTGCATCCTCAGCACCGATCACGGCGGCGTTTCCGACATAAAGTCCTGCCATCCCAGCCAGTTCTGGCACAGCCTGCAGGCGGCTAGGCTGAGCAACCGCGAAACGGATCGCCGCCAAGCGGGCCCCCGGCACAATGTCAGGTGCTTTGACGCCGTAGCGTCGCAAAAAGTTGTCGGACGTCATCACCTCGATGTCGCCACGTGGCGTTCTGAACAACAGCCCCTCTGAAGTTTGCGCGCGTTGAGTATCCGCGAACACGGAAAGAAAATTGGCGTGGGCATCGGGGTCCTGCGCAACAATGACGACGCCCGCCACCCCCGTCGCCGTGTTGTCGTGGACCTGAAATTTCGTATTCCAAAAATTTTCCGGATTGTGATGCAGGTTCGTAAAAAATCCGACGTCTGGCGCGCGTGGATCACTCGCAAAAACGAGAGTAAAAGCGAGCTTGATTTGCGATCCATCCGGACGCCTGGCCTCTCGTCTGAGTTCGAACGGTGCAAAATCGCCGATCCCGGCCGCGCGAAACCTACCGGCGTCGCCCACGCCGGCGCCATCCAGCACGAGCATCGACAACCCCTGTCCGCGCGTCAAAAAGTCACGGTTGAAAGCTCCGAACGAAAAGTGCCCAGGCGCACGCGGCGCAATTTCGCTTTTTTCCGCTATCGACAGCAGCTCGATGTATGTGCCTGGCAGCTGCACGATATGGTTTTGCGTTCCCCAGTCCGGGGGATGCCGGTTCCGCGCGCCGACCTGAAAGCCAAGATTTCGGTAAAGTTCAACGGCGGCATCAAGGTCGCGTACCGCATGAACAATGTGATCGAAGCCCCGGGCCATTATTGCAGCACTATACCAACCGGCTCCGTTCGACCGCCGCGCCGATGAAAGACGAGAACAGCGGATGTGGCGCAAATGGCCGAGATTTCAGCTCGGGATGGAATTGCACGCCGATGAACCAGGGATGATCTTCATACTCGACGATCTCCGGCAGGATCCCGTCAGGCGACATTCCGGAGAACCGCATGCCGCGCTGCTCGAGCCGGCCTTTGTAAGCCGTATTGACCTCGTAGCGGTGACGGTGGCGTTCGGAAATTTCAGTCGTGCCATAGATCTGAGCTACCCGACTGCCACGCGCGAGCACCGCATCGTAGGCACCAAGCCGCATCGTTCCGCCAAGGTCGCCAGCCGCACTGCGTTTCTGCAACTCGTTGCCCTTCAACCACTCAGTCATCAGGCCGACCACCGGTTCTGAGGTTTCGCCAAACTCGGTGGAATTGGCGTTTTCTATGCCGCACAGATTGCGCGCAGCTTCCAGCACCGCCATCTGCATGCCGAAGCAGATGCCAAAATAAGGAACCTGCCGCTCACGCGCGAATTGCGCCGCCTTGATCTTACCTTCCGCTCCGCGCTGACCGAATCCACCAGGCACCAGAATGCCGTTGACGTGTTCGAGAAAAGGTGTCGGGTCTTCGTTCTCGAACACTTCGGATTCGATCCAATCGAGATTGACTTTCACCTTGTTGGCAATCCCGCCATGCGAGAGGGCCTCAATCAGCGATTTGTAGGCATCCTTCATGCCGGTGTATTTGCCGACAATTGCGATGGTGACATCGCCCTCGGGATTGCGGATGCGTTCGTTGATCAGGCGCCATCGATCGAGATCGGGCGGCTGCCGTGGTTCTACGCCGAACGCGGCCAGCACCTCGGCGTCGAGACCTTGGGCAGAGTAGGCTTCCGGTACCGCATAAATATTATCGACGTCGCGGGCCTCGATCACCGCACTTTCGCGCACGTTACAGAACAGCGCGAGCTTGCGCCGTTCACTTTCGGGAATCGGGCGGTCGGTGCGGCAGAGTAAAATGTCTGGTTGGATGCCGATCGAACGCAATTCCTTCACAGAATGCTGGGTTGGCTTGGTCTTAAGCTCACCCGCACTCGGGATGAAAGGCATGAGGGTGAGATGGATGTATATCGCGTGCCGGCGCGGCAGGTCGTTGCCCAATTGCCGGATCGCCTCGAAGAACGGCAGACCCTCGATGTCACCGACCGTGCCGCCGATCTCGCACAATACAAAGTCGAAGCCGTCGTTGCCTTCGCGGATGAAATCCTTGATAGCGTTGGTGACGTGCGGGATAACCTGGATCGTGGCGCCGAGATAGTCGCCACGCCGCTCACGGGTAAGAATATCCCCATAGATGCGGCCCGTGGTGATGTTGTCGTGACGCGTCGCAGGGCGGCCTGTGAAGCGCTCATAGTGCCCGAGGTCGAGATCGGTCTCGGCACCATCGTCGGTGACGAATACCTCACCGTGTTGGTAGGGCGACATCGTTCCGGGATCGACGTTGAGATAGGGATCGAGCTTGCGGAGACGAACCTTGTAGCCGCGCGCCTGCAAAAGCGCCCCGAGCGCTGCGGACGCAAGACCCTTACCGAGTGAGGAAACCACGCCGCCGGTTATGAAAATGTACCGCGCCATGGGATCTAACCTTTAGCCTCCACAAATCGATTCGACGAGCGCGAAAAGCACGGAGCCGGTCTGCGGCTGTGCGTAGTTCGGTAAGCTTGCGATTTTGCAAAGGCTTGGCTCACAATTTTCACGCCTTTGGCCCGGTCACTATCATTTCTAATCCCGCCAGCTTCATAACGCTGAAGGGCCGGAGTTTCCCGGCCCTTCAGTTTGTGATGTCACTTCGACTGCGGCACCTGGGGCCCCGAGGGGGCCGCCGGAGCCGCCGGCGCGGCTGGCGGCATACCGCCTTGCAGCTGATTGAGAAGACCGCCGCCACCACTGCCAAGGGGCGCCGGTGTCGTGGGCGCAATCGGTGCACTTTGCCCGCCCTGTAGGATCGATGTCGGCTTCCGATTGACGCCGGCAAGGATCGACAGCAAGAGGCTGGTCACGAAGAACAGAGCGGCCAAAACAGCGGTTGCGCGCGTAAGAACGTTGGCGGTACCGCGGCTGGTCATGAAGCCGCCGGTTGAACCGATCCCCAATCCGCCGCCTTCGGATCGCTGCAGCAGCACGACACCGATGAGCGCGACCACCAGCATCAAATGGACAACAATGATTACGTGCTGCATCGGGACACTATCCGCTCAAACCTGACCGCTCCGGGCTATCCGCCCGGGCAGCGCCCCAGGGTCCATATAGGAATTTGCCGCGGTCTCTACACGATCGTTGCACCTTTTTCCACCCTTGCCACCGCTAGCGGTAAACAGCCGCAATACCGAGGAAATCCTCGGCCTTCAGGCTGGCGCCGCCGACCAGGGCACCGTTCACCTCAGTGACAGTCAGAAGTTCCTTCGCATTGCCGGGTTTGACCGACCCGCCATAAAGGATACGAATGCGTTCGCCATCGCCGCGAAATCGGCCGCTCAGCCGTTTGCGGACGTACGCATGGACCTCGGCGACGTCGCCCTGCGTCGGGGTGAGACCTGTTCCTATTGCCCAAACCGGTTCGTACGCAACGACCAACTTTGCGGCAGTCGCTCCGTCCGGCAATGAACCATCGAGTTGGCGGCCGACGACGTCCAAGGTCTTTCCTGCTTCGCGCTCGACCCGCTGTTCACCGACGCAGACGATCGCAATCAACCCGGCGCGCCACACTGCTTGAGCCTTCGCCCGCACTTCCGCATCAGTCTCATGATGATCGGTGCGCCGTTCTGAATGGCCCACGATCACCGCTCGCGCGCCAGCGTCGGCCAACATTTCGGCCGAAATGTCCCCCGTATGAGCACCCGAGGGCGCGACATGACAATCCTGAGCCCCGACCGTTACCGCGGAGCCGCGCGCTGCGACGGCAAAGTCTGCAATCAAGGTCGCGGGCGGACACACCATCAGCTCGGCCTTCCCGGTTAGCGCACCAGCCCCGGCGATAATTTTGGCGAGCTCGCTCCGAGAGGCAACGAGCCCGTTCATTTTCCAGTTGCCCGCGACCAGCGGTATTGATTCGGCCGCCGCCATCAAAAAATCCCTTTACGCGTGCGGTTATCAGACCGGCTACGACAACGCTAGTGCCCTGGCCAGAAGCCGATCCTTCTTGAGTTGCAAGGCGTTGGCTCGCTCACTATGGTGCGCCCGCGCCGCTTGCGCTAGACAAGCGGTCATTCACCCAGATCAGCCACTGTTGGTTACGAAAACGACGCACGCATGCTTCGCGGCCTCCACAAAGCCTCATCGACCTGGCTCGGCAAGGCCCTCATGGCGGGCGTCATGGGCTTCCTGGTCATCAGTTTCGCGATCTGGGGTATCGGCGACATTTTCCGCGGCTTTGGCCGTAACGCGGTTGCAATCGTTGGCGGCACTGAGATTTCAGCCGAACAATTCCGCCAGTTCTACAACGAACGCTTGCAGCAGATTGGGCGTCAGGTTCGTCGACCGATCACGCCCGACGAAGCGCGTGCGCGCGGCCTCGATCGACAGCTGCTGGGCCAACTGATAGCAGAAATCACCCTCGATGAGCGGGCCAGACAGCTCAGGCTTGGCCTTTCTGACGCCGATATCGCGCGGAGCGTGACCAACGATCCGGCTTTTCGCGGCATCACCGGCCAATTCGACCGCTCACGCTTCGAACAAATCATTCGCCAAATGGGATTTACTGAGGGCCGCTTCATTGAGGAACAACGCCGCGCCATGTTGCGGAAGCAGATCGGGCAGACCATCACGGGCGACTTGAAAGTGCCGGCAACGGCAATTGCTGCATTCAGTCAATTCCAGAACGAAAAGCGCCGTATCGATTATGTCGCGTTGGGGATATCGCAAGCCGGCGACATTCCGGCGCCGACGCCGGAGGTGTTGAACAAATATTTCGAGGATCGCAAGACTCTTTTCCGGGCCCCCGAGTACCGCAAGATCTCGCTCTTGATGCTCGCCCCCGCAGACCTCGCGAAGCCCGATGCGGTTAGCGATGCCGATGCGAAAGCCTATTTCGAGCAGCGCAAGACGAATTATGGCAAGCCTGAGAAGCGCGAGTTGCGCCAGATCGTATTTCCCGCCGGGGAGGACGCCGCGGCGGCTCGTGAGCGCATCGCCAAGGGTGCGAGCTTCGATGATATCGCAAAGGAACGCGGTCTCAAATCATCGGACACCGATCTCGGCATCGTAACGAAATCTGAAATCATCGATCCGGTCGTTGCGGAGGCCGCCTTCGCCCTCAAGTCGAATGAGACGAGCGCACCGGTGAAAGGGCGATTTGGCACTTTGCTCCTGCATGTCGGCAAGATCGAAGCCGGCGAGGAAAAAACCTACGGTCAGGTGTCCGCGGAGATTAAGAAGGAAATCGCCGAAAATCGTGCCAAAAGCGAAATCAACAACTTGCGGGACAAGATCGAGGACGAGCGCGCTGCCGGGTCGACATTGGCGGAAGCAGCCAAGAAGTTTGGCCTTAAGGCCATTACCATCGAGGCCGTCGACCGGTCTGGCCGCGCACCGGACGGCAGGCCGGTTGCCGAAATGCCGCAGACACCGAACGTAATCAATGCCGCCTTTGCCAGTGATGTCGGGATCGATACGGATGCCTTGCAGCTGCCCGACGGAGGCTATCTCTATTTCGACGTCACCGGCGTCACGCCGTCACGCGAGCGGCCGCTCGAAGAGATAAAAGATCAGGTTGCCGCTCGTTGGCGGGATGATGAGGTCGCCAAACGACTGCAAGCGAAAGCGGATGATCTCATAGGCAAGCTTAAGGCGGGTGCCCCATTTACCCAAGTTGCCGCCGAGGCCGGCCTTAAGGTCGAAACCGCGACTGATCTTCAGCGAGGCAGGCAGGCCGGTTTTGTGCCATTGAAAACTGTCGAGGCCGTCTTCCGCACGCCGAAAGGCGCAATCGGTAGTTCAGAGGGAGACAAGGAAACCGAGCGCTTTGTCTACCGTGTTACAGATGCCATCAACCCGGCGCCTGATGCAAACTCGCCGCAAGGCAAGGCAATCGCGACAACGCTGCAAAATTCCTTTGCCGATGACATCCTCGGCGAATACGTCGTCCGTTTGGAAAATGATTTCGGTATCACCATTCACCAGTCGGCATTGAATCAGGTTGTTGGCGGCGGCACACAACAATAATCAGCCCATGCAGATTGAGCCTTCGGAAATCGCCTTTGCCGAACGCTACCGGCAGGGTGAGGCGCAGGTGGTATGGACCACTTTGGTCGCCGACCTGGAAACGCCGGTCTCGGCCTTCTTGAAGCTTGGCGGGAAGCCGACGAGCTTTTTACTCGAATCCGTGGAAGATGGCGCGGTGCGCGGGCGCTATTCGGTCATCGGCCTGGAACCGGATCTGATCTGGCGCACAGTCAACGGCATGGCGGAAATCAATCGCTCGACACGCACCACGGCAGACAGGTTCGCGCCCTGCACCGAACCGCCTCTGCAAGCGCTACGCTCTCTCATTTCGGAGAGTCGTATTGCTCTGCCCGACAGCTTACCTCCTATGGCCGCCGGAGTATTTGGCTATCTTGGCTACGACATGGTGCGGTTCATGGAGGAACTGGCACCGCCCAAACTCGACCCAATTGGTATCCCGGATGCAGTATTGGTTCGACCGACGCTCATAGTGGTGTTCGATGCCGTTATGGATTCAATTGCCATCATAACGCCGGTACGGCCCGAGAAAGGTGTTGAAGCGAAAGCGGCCCTTGCGCGCGCTGTCCAGAGGATCGCGCGCGTGGTTGAAAACCTTGACAAGCCGCTGGACAAATCCTTGTCCGAGCACGATGCAGGGCCGATTAATGTGCCGGCAAGATCCAACACCACGCCTGAAGAGTTTAAGGCCATGGTGCGAAAGGCTAAGGATTACATTGTTGCCGGAGATGCATTCCAGATCGTCCTCGCCCAACGATTTGAGGCGCCGTTCACGTTACCCGCCTTCTCGCTCTATCGAGCGCTTCGGCGAACCAATCCCTCACCATATCTCTTTTTTCTCGACTTTGGCGGGTTTGCAATTGCTGGATCGAGCCCGGAAATACTGGTGAAGGTTTCAGGCCCCGTCGTTACCATTCGGCCAATCGCTGGTACGCGCCATCGCGGTGCTACGCCGCAAGAGGACAAGGCCCTCGAAGCCGAATTGCTTGCTGATCCGAAGGAGCGCGCTGAACACTTGATGCTGCTCGACCTTGGTCGTAACGACGTCGGACGCGTCTCAGCGATTGGTACCGTCAGGGTTACGGACCAGTTTTTTGTCGAACGGTACAGCCACGTGATGCACATCGTGTCGAATGTGGAAGGCAAGCTCGCGACCAATCGTAATGCGCTCGATGCCCTGGCTGCCGGTTTCCCCGCAGGCACCGTTTCGGGCGCGCCGAAAGTACGCGCCATGCAGATTATCGATGAGCTGGAAAAGGAAAAACGCGGGCTCTATGCCGGCTGTGTCGGCTATTTTTCCGCTGCCGGCGAGATGGACACGTGCATTGTGTTGCGTACGGCACTGGTGAAGGACGGCAAAATGTACGTGCAGGCAGGCGCTGGAATTGTTGCCGATAGCAATCCGGACCTTGAACAGCAGGAATGCATCAACAAGGCAAAGGCCTTGTTTCGCGCGGCGGAGGAAGCTCGCCGTTTCGCCAGCGCCGCCAGACGAGGGCAATAAATAGCCGTCAAAACAGGGGCTGCTTGACCCCCTTCGGGGGCCACCTTAAACCCTTGGCCGAACGGTGAAACATGATCGTCCTGATCGACAATTACGACAGCTTTACCTTTAACCTGTTCCACTATTTGGGCGGGCTGGGTGCAGATGTTGTCGTGCACCGTAACGACAAGATTTCAGCTTCCGATATTCTCGGTTTAGCACCGGAAGCAATCGTCCTTTCGCCTGGTCCCTGTACGCCCAACGAAGCGGGTATCTGCCTTGAGCTCATCGACAAGGCGGAAAGGATTATTCCGATCCTCGGCGTCTGCCTCGGTCATCAGGCTATCGGCCAATCCTTCGGCGGCAAAGTAGTGCGTGCCACACCGGTCCATGGCAAAGTATTTGAGATCAAACACACCGGCACTGGAATCTTTCGCGGCATTAACGGCTCGCTGAAGGCGACGCGATACCATTCTCTGGTGGTCGAACGCGCAACCATGCCGCGCGAACTGAGCATCAACGCGGAAACCGACGGTGGGTTGGTCATGGGGTTGATGCATTCCACCCTGCCAGTGCACGGGGTGCAATTTCATCCAGAAAGTATCGCTTCGGAGCACGGTCACGTTATGCTGAAGAATTTCCTCGATATTGCCGATGCCTGGAACGCCAAGACCGGACGGCGCAAGCGCAAGTCGGCGGCGCGGCGTGCGGCATCAATGCCCGCGGCTGGCTGAAGAGCGAAAGCGATGGCCGACGATTTCAAAGCGCTCATCGCCAAGGTTGCGACCGGCGCGAGCCTCACGCGCGAAGAGGCCGCTGCAGCTTTCGACCGCATGATGTCAGGAGAAGCGACGCCATCACAGATGGGTGGCCTCCTGATGGCTTTGCGGGTACGCGGGGAGACCGTCGAGGAAATCACCGGTGCGGTGACGACCATGCGCGCCAAAATGTTGGGTGTGAAAGCGCCGCCTGGCGCGGTTGATATCGTCGGCACCGGCGGCGATGCCTCGGGCTCTTTCAACATTTCGACCTGCGCCGCCTTCATCGTGGCGGGCGCGGGTGTGCCGGTTGCCAAACACGGCAACCGCGCACTGTCGTCGAAATCAGGCGCCGCTGACGTCTTGCAGGCGCTCGGCGTGAAAATCGATCTTGATGCAAGCCAAGTGGGCGCATGCATCCGCGACGCAGGCATCGGCTTCATGTTTGCGCCGGCACATCATCCAGCAATGAAAAACGTTGGTCCGACCCGAGTAGAACTTGGGACTCGCACGATTTTCAATTTGCTCGGACCTTTATCGAACCCGGCAAGCGTCAAGCGGCAAATGATCGGTACATTTTCGAAACAGTGGGTCGAGCCGATGGCCCAAGTGTTAAAGAATCTAGGCTCCGAAAGCATATGGGTCGTCCACGGCTCGGACGGTCTCGATGAAATCACGACCACCGGCTCGACCAGCGTTGCGGCCTTGGAAAACGGCAAGATCCGCACTTTCGAGGTAACTCCGGAGGACGCAGGTTTGTCACGCTCGAAGCCGGGGGTGCTGCGCGGCGGCGATGCCGAGCAAAACGCAAGAGCTCTTCTTGATGTGCTTAAGGGCAAGCCGGGCCCGTTCCGAGATGTTTCAATTCTCAATGCCGCGGCAGCATTCATAGTTGTCGGCAAGACAAAGGATCTCAAACAAGGTGCTACATTGGCGGAGAAATCCATCGATAGCGGCGAGGCCGAAGGTCGGCTTGATCGCCTGATCGCTGTATCCAATGCCGTGGAGGCATGAGTGTCGGATATTTTGGCCAGAATCGAGGCTTACAAGCGCGAGGAAATCGCAGCTGCCAAGCGCGCGCGTCCACTCGCAGCACTGGAGAAGGACGCCAAAGCAGCGTCCCCGCCGCGTGGTTTCTTGCGCGCCATCGAACGCCGCGTGACAAACGGTGATTACGCCTTGATCGCTGAAATCAAGAAGGCGAGCCCATCAAAAGGGCTTATTCGCTCCGATTTTGACCCTCCAGCACTCGCCAAGGCCTACGAGGCTGGCGGCGCCGCTTGCCTCTCGGTGCTAACCGATGAACCCTCGTTCCAGGGCAAGCCCGAGCATCTGATCGCTGCACGCAATGCGACGGCATTGCCGGCCCTGCGGAAAGATTTCATTTACGAGCCCTATCAAGTGGTCGAGTCGCGCGCGCTGGGCGCTGACTGCATTCTGATCATTATGGCGGCGATTGATGACACGGCGGCACGGGCAATCGAGGAAACTGCCTTTGACTACGGGATGGACGTGTTAATAGAAGTTCATGATGAAATTGAGCTTGAGCGTGCACTGAACCTGAAATCTCGGCTGATCGGTATAAACAACCGTGATTTGCGTACATTTAAAACGGCGCTTGCCGTCAGCGAGCAATTGGCGCGGAAAATTCCCCGCAGTCGTGTCGTTATTGCCGAAAGCGGGCTGCGCACGCCTGCTGATCTTGCTCGTTTAAAGCGCATCGCTATTTCGACGTTTCTGGTTGGTGAAAGCTTGATGCAGCAGGCTGACGTTACCGCTGCGACCCGCGCCCTGCTCACGCGGGAACCGCGCCGCGCCCCGGTGGACTGAGCTCATGGCGCGAAGAAAGAAACCAGCCATACGGCGACCGAAGAATATGGCTGCGGCTCGCCGCGCCAAGCCGAAAGTCCGGCCAAGAGGAATTAAGGCCCGCTCGAAAAGGTCTGCGCTTCCGCCGGCGCCGGCCCCCAGTCCTCTCACCCATATCGACCAGCGCGGGGAAGCGCGCATGGTCGACGTTTCCGAAAAGGGAACTACGGAACGAATTGCCGTTGCGGAAGGCCGCGTAATCATGCGCCGCGAGACACTTGATCTGGTCCTCGAGGGCAACGCTATGAAAGGCGATGTGCTTGGAGCTGCCCGTCTTGCCGGCATTATGGCGGCCAAGCGGACCCATGGGCTCATTCCGCTCTGCCACCCGCTTCCTCTCACCAAAGTCGAGATTGAGATCAATCCGGAGCATGCCCTGCCAGGCTTCCACGTACGGTCAACGGTAAAAGTCACAGCAAAAACCGGCGTCGAGATGGAAGCGCTCACAGCAGTATCGATCGCCTGTCTGACCATCTACGACATGATCAAGGCTGTTGAGCGTAGCATGCGTATCGAGGGCATTCGTCTCCTGCAAAAAAGCGGCGGCAAATCGGGCGATTGGCGCGCAGAGACCTAGCCTATCGGGAGCGAGAACAGCTCATGGCTCTGATGCCCGTCGAAGAGGCACTGCGGAAAGTCTTAGCCGACGCAAGGCCGCTGCCCGCCGAAGCTGTCGCGCTCGATGAGGCGCTGGGTCGCGTTTTAACCGAAGACCTCTTCGCGCTGCGTACTCAGCCTCCAGCCGCTGTTTCGGCCATGGATGGCTACGCGGTGCGCGCAAGTGACGTGTCGCAGGCGCCGACGACTCTCAAGCTTATCGGCGAAGTTGCCGCCGGCCACCCGTTCAATGGTCAGGTCGAGGCCGGCCAGACAGCCCGCATTTTTACCGGCGGGATGATGCCCTTGGGCAGCGATACCGTCGTGATCCAGGAACTGGTTACTTGTTTCGGCGACAGCGTTACCTTCCAAAAGCCGACAGCTAAGGGCCGCAACGTACGCGGCCAAGGCATCGACTTCACGCAGGACCAGTTATTGCTGCCCAAAGGGCATCGGCTTAGCGACCGCGATTTGATGCTTGCGGCCGCCATGAACCACGCACGGCTGAGTGTCCACCGGCGACCGAGAGTGGCCATGTTGGGTACCGGCGACGAATTGGTTGCACCAGGCAGCAAACTTCGGCCTGGCCAGATCGTTTATTCAAATGGTTTCGCAATAACGGCCCTGGCGCGAAGCGAGGGCGCCGATGTCCAAGATCTTGGCATCGCCCACGACCGTATTGAGGATATCGCTGCCGCCATACGGCGCGCGCGCGAGCACGGTACCGATATCCTGGTGACCTCGGGGGGGGCCTCGGTCGGCGAGCATGACCTGGTGCAGCGAGCGCTAGCCGCCGAAGGCCTCGATCTGTCCTTCTGGCGCGTAGCCCTTCGGCCGGGCCGCCCAATGATGCATGGGCGGCTTGGCGCCATGCAGGTGTTGGGTGTACCGGGGAATCCGGTGTCCGCCTACGTGTGTGCGTTTTTGTTCCTCGTGCCGCTGATAAGGCAGCTCAGCGGACGAAAAGACACACAACATGTCCCCGAACGTGCGTTCCTTGGCCTTGATCTTCCCGCGAATGACGAGCGGGCGGATTACTTACGAGCCACCCTTGCTCGCGCTGCCAAGGGGCTCATAGCCACTCCCTTGCCGGCCCAGGACAGCTCCCTGATGGCGCCTCTGGCCAAGGCCGATTGCCTGCTGACTCGGGAGCCGCACGCGCCAGCGGCAGCCGCCGGTTCAAACTGTGTCATCCTTAAGCTAGGCCTTTAGCCGTCTTTCGACTTTTTCACCCCAAATTAAATAGTTGCGGAACACATATCGAACAGATAGTGTCCGTTCATGATTTGTTTCTGGCCTGATCCCCCTGGGGGCAGGCTTGACGGGGAGATACAGATGCTGACCCGCAAGCAGTTCGAGCTCCTCCGCTTCATCCACGAGCGGCTGACCGAGACCGGCGTACCCCCCTCTTTTGACGAGATGAAGGATGCCCTAGATCTCCGCTCGAAGTCTGGGATTCACCGCCTGATCACTGCCCTGGAAGAGCGTGGCTTCATCCGCCGCCTGCCCAACCGGGCCCGTGCAGTCGAAGTGATCAAACTGCCTGATTCGGTCGGTCACGGCCTTGGCTCGGCCCGTTCCCGCGGCTTTACCCCGAGTGTCATCGAGGGTGATCTTGGCCGCGTACGCACCGCATCCGAAGACGATGGCGGCAGGCCGGTCGCCGTCCCGGTTATGGGCCGAATTGCGGCAGGTACACCCATCGAGGCGATCCAGACGCGCAGCCATGTGATCAACATGCCACCCGATCTGCTTTCCGCTGGTGACCACTTTGCACTGGAGGTGCGCGGCGACAGCATGATTGAAGCGGGCATACTTGATGGCGACATCGCGCTTATCCGCAAATCCGAAGCAGCAGAGACAGGCGACATCGTCGTCGCCCTGATCGACGATGAGGAAGCTACTCTCAAACGCTTCCGCCGCCGCGGTGCTTCGATTGCGCTCGAGCCTGCCAATACGGCCTACGAGGTACGTATCTTGCCGCCCAATCGCGTGCGCATTCAGGGCAAGTTGGTGGGGCTGTTTCGGCGCTACTAGTCTTCGGCTTCGAGATCGTCTGAACGAGGCGTTGCGTCGGCGGACCCTCGGCGTACAAGCATTTCATTGGTCGCTGCGATTGCTGCGCTCCGGTCCATGGGCGTTCGTGACCCGGCGCACGCGTGACGGTTTGCTCGAAACGATCCCCTGTCCATCGCAGCGCGACGGCGCCTAAGGTGCGCCAAATATTTCGGTCGATAAGCCTGTGACAAGTGTGAGTTAAGCGTGACACTTTCCAAGAAGTTTCGCCCACGGCCATGTCCGCTTTGCCCCCGAGAGCGGACATGTGCGGTACAACTAGGGATGTCTTTAGGCGTCAGGCTGTGGGCTTTTCCTTGGCCCAGGTGTCGCGGAGCCCAATGGTTCGACTGAAGACGGGTCTGTCAGACTTGGAATCTCGGTCGAGGCAAAAGTAACCTTGGCGCTCGAACTGCACCGGCTGCTCGATCTTGGCGTCGCGGAGCGCTGGCTCAACCCGTGAGTTGCTTAGTACTTCAAGAGAATTCGAATTTAGATCGGCGGTAAAACTCTCGCCGCCGCTAGGATCCGGCCGCGTAAAGAGAGGGTTGTAGATCCGCACTTCGGCGGAAATGGAATGCGCCGCCGATACCCAGTGGATCGTCGATTTTACCTTACGGCCATCGGGTGCATTGCCACCGCGGGTCGCGGGATCGTAGCTACACCGTAATTCCGTGACCTCGCCCCTTGCATTCTTCACCACCTCCCGGCAAGTGATGAAATACGCATATCGCAACCTCACCTCCGCGCCGGGGGAAAGCCGGAAAAATTTCTTCGGCGGGCTCTCCATGAAATCATCTTGCTCAATGTAAATTTCACGCGCGAATCTGATTTTGCGCGTACCGGCTGCGTCGTTATCGGGATGATTGGCTGCCTCTAGTTCTTCGGTCTGTCCTTCAGGATAATTCTCGATCACGATCTTCAGCGGCCTCAAGACAGCCATGCGACGTAAAGCCATTTTGTTGAGAATTTCTCGAACCGAAAAATCAAACATTCCGACATCCACCACGCTGTTGGCTTTGGCAACACCAATGCGCTTGACAAAATCCCGGATTGCTTCCGGTGGCACGCCACGCCGGCGCAGGCCTGCTAGCGTCGGCATCCGCGGGTCATCCCATCCGGTTACATGGCCACCCCGCACCAACTCGGTCAACACGCGCTTGGAGAGCACCGTATACGTGAGGTTCAGCCGGGCAAATTCGTACTGGCGGGGGCGTGATGGAACATTCAAATTAGCGATGAACCAATCGTAGAGCGGCCGGTGATCTTCAAATTCCAGCGTGCAGATCGAGTGGGTGATATGCTCAATAGCATCCGACTGCCCGTGAGCGAAATCGTAACTGGGGTAAATCTTCCATGCTGTACCCGTGCGTGGATGGGCGGCATGCAATATGCGATAAAGCACCGGGTCACGAAGATTGATATTGCCCGAGCCCATATCGATTTTGGCCCGCAGCACCCGCGCGCCATTTGGAAATTCGCCGGCGCGCATGCGGCGAAATAGATCAATGTTCTCGTCCGCACTACGATTGCGGAACGGACTGTTGTTACCTGGTTCGGTCAGGGTGCCGCGGTTACTACGCATCTCGTCCGGGCTTTGATCGTCAACGTAAGCTTTACCGGCTCGGATCAAATCCTCGGCCCAAGTGTAGAGCTGCTCGAAATAGTCTGACGCGTGATAAAGATGCCTACCCCAGTCAAATCCAAGCCAGCGTACGTCGCGTTCGATGGCGTCGATATATTCCTGTTCTTCTTTGGTGGGGTTGGTATCGTCAAACCGCAAATGACAGCGTCCGCTGAATTCCTCGGCGATGCCAAAATTCAGGCAGATCGATTTGGCGTGCCCGATATGCAGGTACCCGTTTGGCTCCGGCGGGAATCGAGTGATAACGTCCTCGACACGGCCTGAATCAAGATCTGCCTTTACGATATCGCGAATGAAATCGCGCCTACCCTCGGCCGCCTCCGCATCGCCTCTTGCCTTTTCGTCCGTCACCATGCTTCCTCGAATTCGACTATCGCTCTATCTTCGGTCGTGATGGTTGACCGGCGGCCTATGCCATGACGTGGCGCCTAGCTCAATGTCAAATGTTCCAATCCCTGGCCCAGCAACCCTGACACACGCCACGCGATGAACGAACCTGTCATCACCCGTTTTGCGCCATCTCCCACCGGTTTTCTCCACATTGGCGGCGGCCGCACGGCGCTGTTTAACTGGCTTTATGCGCGTCGGCATGGCGGCAAGATGCTGTTGCGTATCGAAGACACCGATCGTGAGCGATCAACCGCTGCCGCCATCAATGCCATAATCGACGGGCTGACCTGGCTCGGTCTTGCATGGGATGGCGAGATTGTCTTCCAGTTTTCGCGCGCCGCGCGCCACCGGCAGGTAGCCGAGCAACTGCTCGCCTCCGGCCACGCATACCGTTGCTACTGCAGTCCTGACGAGCTCGCCATGATGAGAGAGAAGGCGCGCGCGGAGGGCCGTACGAGGCTCTATGACGGGCGCTGCCGCGACCGCGATCTGAAGGACGTACCGACGGGTGTTAACCCGGTGATCCGGCTCAAGGCACCGCTGACCGGGGAAACCGTCGTTGAGGATCAGGTCCAGGGGCGAGTCGCCTGGCAGAATGAAAATCTCGACGATTTCGTACTTCTCCGTTCCGACGGTACGCCAACTTATATGTTGGCAGTTGTCGTGGACGACCATGATATGGGTGTCACCCACATCATTCGTGGCGATGACCATCTCAACAACGCCGCTCGGCAGACACAGATTTATCAGGCGCTTGGCTGGAAAGTGCCAATCATGGCTCATATCCCGCTCATTCATGGTCCTGATGGCTCGAAGCTCTCGAAACGCCACGGTGCTCTCGGCATCGATGCTTATCGCGCTATGGGCTATCTGCCGGCAGCGATGCGGAACTACCTGGTGAGGCTTGGCTGGGCCCACGGCGACCAGGAAATCTTTACTACCGAAGAGATGATTGCCGCTTTTGACTTACCTCAGATCGGCCGCTCTCCAGCGCGCTTCGACTTTACGAAGCTCGAGAGTCTCAATGGCCACTATATTAGGTCGACCGACGACGCCGATCTCCTCGCAGGTGTCGAGCAGCTTTTGCCGCATATCGCCGGCGGGCAGGAACTCGCGAGCAAAATGACGCCGGTTCTTCGCGCCAAGCTACTGGCGGCGATGCCCGGTCTCAAAGAGCGTGCCAAGACGCTGGTCGAACTGTTCGACGCATCCCGCTTCCTGTGGACAAGTCGGCCGATCGAAATCAACGACCAGGCTAGGGCTCTCCTCAGCGACGAGGCCAAAACCCTTATTGGTGCTTTATTGCCGGAGCTTGAGGCAGTCAGCGACTGGAATGCGAGCTCCGCGGAAGCGGTGGTACGGCCTTACGCCGAACGCGCCGGGCTTAAGCTCGGTGCCATCGCACAGCCGTTGCGGGCTGCGCTTACGGGGCGGACGACCTCCCCGCCGATCTTTGATGTCCTTGCCGTCTTGGGCCGGGATGAGAGCTTGGCCAGGTTGCGGGATCAGATTGCGCGATAAAACTCCTATATCAGGCAATCGGCGGTTGCGGAGCCTATGTATGCAGCGGATAGGCCTGGCATCGGGCTATCTTGCAGTGCACACATGAATGGGATACCCACAAACTGGCCGGATCCGAACGCCCGACATGGCGGCATGCGTCCCGGCTGAAACGTTTCCACGCGCACCGCTCGCGGCCAAATCGAGGGCTCGACCATGGACGCCAAAACCAGCGCCAAAAACAAAGCTGCTACGTTGTCGGTTGGTAACAACAATTGGGACATGCCGGTCTATCCCGGCACCATTGGTCCGGACGTCGTCGATATCTCGAAGCTCTACGCGCAGAGTGGGATGTTCACGTACGATCCAGGTTTCACCTCAACGGCAAGCTGCGAGTCCAAGATCACCTATATCGACGGCGACGAAGGCATCTTGCTTTATCGCGGATATCCTATCGAGCAACTGGCCGAGCACGGGGACTTCCTGGAGACCTGCTATCTGTTGCTCTATGGCGAATTGCCGACTGCGGCGCAAAAGGCTGACTTCGACTATCGGGTGACGCGTCACACGATGGTTCATGAACAGATGAGTCGCTTCTTCCAAGGCTTTCGCCGCGATGCTCATCCGATGGCCGTAATGACCGGATGTGTTGGCGCATTATCGGCATTCTATCATGACTCCACCGATATATCCGATCCGCACCAGCGCATGGTCGCATCTGTTCGGATGATTGCGAAAGTACCGACGCTCGCGGCGATGGCTTACAAGTATTCGATCGGCCAGCCATTCGTATATCCGAAAAACGATCTCGACTACGCCTCAAACTTCCTGCGCATGTGCTTTGCGGTGCCAACCGAGGAATACAAACCAAACCCCGTCCTGGCACGCGCCATGGATCGCATCTTTATTCTGCACGCCGACCACGAGCAGAACGCCTCGACTTCAACGGTGCGCCTCGCAGGTTCATCGGGCGCCAATCCTTTCGCATGCATCGCTGCCGGTTGCGCCTGCTTGTGGGGACCGGCGCACGGCGGCGCCAATGAAGCCGCACTCAATATGTTACGGGAAATCGGCTCAGTCGATCGAATTCCAGAATTCGTCAAACGAGCCAAGGACAAAAATGATCCATACCGCTTGATGGGTTTTGGCCATCGCGTCTACAAAAATTATGATCCTCGCGCCAAAATCATGCAGAAAACTTGCCATGAAGTGCTGACCGAACTCGGAATCAAGGATGATCCACTGCTTGACGTCGCGATGGAGTTGGAGAAGGTCGCACTCCATGACAGCTACTTCATTGAGAAAAAGCTCTATCCCAACATTGATTTTTATTCGGGCATTACACTCAAAGCGATGAGTTTCCCAACGACCATGTTCACGGTGCTGTTTGCGGTCGCGCGCACCGTCGGCTGGATCGCGCAGTGGAAGGAAATGATCGAGGATCCCAAGCAAAAGATCGGTCGCCCGCGACAACTCTATACAGGTGCGATACGTCGGGATTACACGCCGATTTCGCGGCGGAAATAATCCGTTTCATTGCCGGGTTTTCCCGTTGTCCCCACCGTTAAGCTTCGGCGCGCTGGCGCCGTCATAGGCCCATTGCACGTAGATGCCCGCCCAGGTGAAACCGCCGCCAAACGCCGCCAGTACCATACGGTCGCCGCGCTTTAATTTCGGCTCGTAGTCCCACAAGCAAAGCGGAATCGTGGCATTGGTGGTGTTTCCATACTTATGGATCGTCACCATCACCTTATCCATCGGCACGCCCATGCGCTCGGCTGTCGATTCGATGATGCGTTTGTTGGCCTGGTGCGGGACCAGCCAATCGATCATATCGGCGCGCAGATTGTTGCGCGCCATAATCTCGCCGGCGACCTCGGCCATTTTTGCAATTGCAAATTTGTAGACGGCGGCGCCTTCCTGATGGACGTAATGCAGGCGTTTTGCAACCGTTTCTGGCGTTGGCGGCATGCGGCTGCCACCCGCCTTTTGATGCAGATGGATCATGCCGGTGCCGTCTGAATGGATCAGGGCATCGATGATGCCATAACCAGCATTGCTCGGCTCAAGCAGCACCGCGCCGGCGGCATCACCAAACAGCACGCAAGTAGCGCGATCTGTGTAATCGATGATCGAGGACATCTTGTCGGCGCCAACCACGACCACTTTACGGGCCGTGCAGTTGGCAATGAATTGCGCCGCGATGGTAAGTGAGTAGAGAAAACCCGAACAAGCAGCCTGGACGTCAAAGCTGCCGATGTTGCGCATGCCAACCATCTCGCAAATCAGGTTGGCAGTAGACGGAAACTGCATGTCCGGCGTCGTGGTCGCACAGATCAACAGATCGACTTCCTCTGGCTTGGTGTCGGTCTTCTGCAACAGCCCCCGGACGGCTTCCGCAGCCATGTGCGAGGTGCCAAGCCCCTCGCCTTTGAGAATGTGGCGTTCCTTGATACCCGTGCGTTCAATGATCCAGGCGTCGCTGGTATCCACCATGCGAGCCAGTTCGGAATTGGTCAGCAGATCCGGCGGCAGGTAGCCGTGAACGGCAGTAATGGAAGCGCGTGGAGATGGGATCAAAGGCTGGAACCCGGGTTTATCCAATGACATACGCCGATCCAGCGGTGTCGGGCAAGGCTACTTTAATGCCACGCCAAAACAACGATTTTTACGTGATGGTTGCTCTTCCCGCACGAGCGCGATCGAGCACTACGGAGGCCGCCCGATCACTGGGGACGGCTTTTCCAATCTCCATGATGGCGTCCAGCCGCGCGAATGCTGTGACCTGCCGACGCCGCTCGGGGGTGTCGCCAAGCAATGGCAACAATGCCTTGGCGAGCTTTTCGGCGGCGCAGTCTCGTTGGAGGAATTCCGGCACCACATTTTCGCCGAGCACGAGATTAGCGAGGATTACCGACGGTACGTTGATGAGCAGACGCGCCACAATCTCCTCAATGAGTGACACCCTGTAAGCTGCAATCATTGGAACGCCTGCCACTGCCAGCTCCAGGGTCGAGGTGCCGGATTTTGTAAGTGCTGCCCGCGCCGTTCGGAATGCCTCATGTTTCTCCCCGGCATCGGTTATCACCCGAGCCGAAATACTCCACGCCTTGATAGCGCGTCTGACCTCATCCGCAAGCCTGAGCACCGCAGGCACGACCACCTCGATTGCGCCGAACTGTTGGGAAACGCGAGTGATCGCGGCACCAAACACGGGCGCCATGCGGCGGATTTCGCTTGCTCGGCTCCCCGGCAAGACCAAAACCAACGGAGGGCCCGCGAGCCGCAATCGCATTTCAAGTTCGTTAGGCCGCAGCTCGGTGAGCCGCTCGATTAGCGGATGTCCGACATAGGTGCAAGACGGCCCGCCAAGCTCTGCCATGATCTTTGGTTCAAAGGGCAGAAGCGCCAGCACGTGATCTACATAAGTGCGCATAGTGCGCGCGCGTTCACGTCGCCACGCCCAAACCGATGGACAGACATAGTCGACGATTGGAAGTGTGGACGTGCGGGCGCGAACACGCCGCGCTACACGATGGGTAAATTCGGGGCTATCGATAATCACCAGCACGTCCGGACGCGCCCCAATCACGGCATCGGCAGTTTGACGAATTCGATGAAAGATTTTTGGCAGTGCCGCTGGAATTGCTGACAAACCGACAATGGCGAGATCGCCAAGCGGGAACAGACTCGGAATGCCCTGCTCGGCCATATAGACGCCGCCAACCCCGGAGATATGCACCCGACCTTGCGTGCGTTGCCTCAGAGCGGCGATCAGCGAAGCGCCAAGCCGATCGCCGGATTCCTCGCCTGCGACCAGAAAGACATGCGGGTCGCTTGCACTCATCGGGTGGTTCCGGCGCTCTCTCCAGTCACGAAAATATTCGCGCGGTCGGCCGCCTCTACGAGCCGCTCGGGCTCGGCAATGATCGTGGCTCCGGCGGCCACCGCAATACCCGCAAGGCCTGCAAGCGCTGCCCCTTCTACGGTCTTGGGGCCAATAGACGGCATATCAAAGCGCAGATCCTGGCCCTTCTTGGGCGCCTTCACCAGCACACCTGTCCCGGTGGGCGTGCGCACTCGTCCGCTGGCCCGCATTTCCGTGACGCGCTTGAGCATCGCGTCGGTGCCTTCGGCCGCTTCAACCGCCAACACATGCTTGTTTGCAACAACGACCGACTGGCCTACATCAAACGGCCCAGCTGCGCGCAGATAATCGAGACCCAAAGCAATGTCGGCCTGATCGCGCTCGGATGGTTGTATATGCCCAAGCTTGCCTTCGGGCACCAAAATCTCGGGCGCGACTTCATGCGCTCCGAGCATGCGAAAACCATACGTCTCGAAGAGACCGCCGACCGCTGACAAGAGATGGTTGTCGCCACCACGAAACGCCCGTGCGAGACGCGGCAGCAGCATAATTGTCTGCAAATCAAGACGCAGCTGCCAAAAAGCAGGCCGCACCAGCGCGCCAATCAACACGACATCGCGACAGCCGGCCGCCTTCGCGAGGCGGACAAATCTTCCTGCCTGCCCAACATAGACCCACTGATGCGGACGATTTGCAAAATCCGCGGGATTGGCGGCGCCATGGAGCGGAAAAAGAGCGACCTTCCGGCCGCGTTTGCCGACATAGTCCGCGACCGCCAAAGGCAGGCTTCCGCCACCACAGATAAGCGCCAGCGGTCCTTCCTGTTTCGCGGCCGCTTTGCCGTTCATGCGTCCTCTGGCGCCTCGCCGCGTTTACTCGCCGGCGTCAGCGCGCGTTTGCCCGTGCGAATGAAATCGACGATTTTGGTAACCAGCGGGCTGCCGCCATATTCCGCCGCGACACGGTCGACGCGGCCACGGAATTCGCCTTCACCGAAGAACAGCATCTCATACGCTGCTCGCACATGGCGAATCTCTGCCTTCGTAATCCCGCGCCGCCGCATGCCGACAACGTTTAGTCCCACAAGAGTCGCGAGTGGGCCCTGCGCCATGGCATATGGAATGATGTCGGCACGAACGCCGCTCAATCCTACGATCATCGCGCCCTCGCCCACGCGCGCGAATTGAACCACCGCCGAGTTGCCGCCGAAGACCACATGATCGCCAACGGTCACGTGACCACCGAGCACGGTGTTGTTGGCGAAAATGACGTTATTGCCGACTTTGCAATCATGCCCGACATGGGAGCTGACCATGACGAAGCACTTATCGCCAATTTCGGTGATGCCGCCCCCATCCTCGGTTCCGATATTCATCGTTACGCCTTCGCGAATATCGCAGTCGGCGCCGACCAAAAGGCGAGTCGGACCGCCGCGGTACTTGACCGATTGCGGCGGCGCGCCGAGTGACGCGAAAGGAAAGATAACCGTGCGTGGCCCTATGGCTGTGTGACCGCTCAAACTGACGTGACTGACAAGGCGGCAACCGTCCCCGATGGTCACATGTGGGCCAACGGTGCAATAGGGACCAATCGAAACATCTATTCCGATTCTGGCCCCGGGCTCGATCCGCGCCGAGGGATCGATCATCGTCGCACTCATGCGTCAGAAAGCATGGCGCCGAGCTCGGCTTCGGCGACGACGTTGTCAGCAACTTTCGCCAAACCACGGTACCACCACATGTTCTTTCGCTGTGTGATCTTGTCCATGTGATATTCAATTGTATCGCCGGGATAAACCGGCTTTCGGAACTTGGCCTTGTCAATGGTTAGAAAGTACACCGATTTCGGTCGTACCAGACCTCTGCCCGCGATGCACAAGACCCCGGCGGTTTGCGCCATGCCTTCGATCATCAGCACGCCGGGATAAACCGGATTATCGGGAAAGTGGCCCATGAAGTGCGGCTCATTGATGGTTACATTTTTGATGCCGATACCGTGGGTGTCGCCTCGGATATCCAAAACGCGGTCGACCAGCAGAAACGGATAGCGATGCGGCAAGCGCTTGATCACGCCAAGAATATCTATTGCTTCAAGTTTTTTTACAGCGTCATCCATGCTCAATTATCTTTGTCGTCCGCTGTAGGACTCTCGCTGCCGTTCTCGCGCGCAAGCCGCGCAAGCACCTTCATCTCGCGGAACCACTGTTTCACCGGTTTCGCAGGCGTTCCGCCATAACGCCCGCCTGGCGGAATATCTGCATGCGCGTTGGCCATCGCGGCGAGCTGCGCGCCCTCGCCAATCGTGACATTGTTACTGACACCGACACGCGCACCCAAAATCACGTAGTCCCCGATCGTAGAGCTGCCAGCGATGCCGCACTGCGCAACTAACACACAGTGACGGCCGATGCTCACATTGTGGCCTACCTGAACAAGGTTGTCGATCTTCGTGCCTTCGCCGATGATAGTGTCACGAACCGCCCCTCGATCAATCGTTGTGCCGGCTCCTATTTCGACATCATCCTGAATGATAACGCGGCCGACTTGCGGGATCTTAACGTATTCGCTTGCGCCCATCACGAAGCCAAATCCATCCTGGCCAATCTTGCAGCCTGGATGAATAATAACTTTATCGCCTACCAAGGCATTGCTCATGGCTGTACCGGCGCCGATCGAACAATTACGTCCTATGCGCACACCCGTACCGATGGTAGCGTTCGCTGCGATCACACTGCTACTGCCGATCTCGACGCATGGTCCGATCACGGCACCAGGTTCGATCGTCACATCGTTCTCAATTCGCGCGCTCGGGTCGACATGAGCGTCCGAAAAATCACCAGGCTGACACATTGACGCCGGGCGTAAGGCTTGCGGAAACATCTCACGCGCTGCTGCTACAAAAGCGCGGTATGGTTCGCGGACCGTCAACACCGCCACACGTGACGGTAATTCCTGAGCGAGTGCCGCCGTCGTCAGACAAGCTCCAGCGTGTGTCGCAGCTGCGGCCAATGAGAACTTCCTGCTCTCAAGGAAGGTAAGATCGCAAGGTGCAGCTCGATCAAGCGGACCGATATTGGTGATGCGGCGTGAATGCGGCGCCGGTTGCACTAGTGTTGCGCCGGTCAACGCCGCAAGCTCATCAAGCGTGAGACCGGGGGAGTGCCGTAAAAAGATCGGCTCGTTCATCTTGCAGGAGCCCGATCCGCCATACTATCAGCCGATGCCAAGGTCAGAACCGGGTACCGCCGCTGAAACGGAAAATCT
>Ga0187777_10000180_pt1 | contig 47843 bp, 41 predicted proteins | sample 1015_Q2_SP5_10_M_FD_132416 | JGI IMG/M metagenome (GOLD analysis project Ga0187777, IMG submission 132416) | Tropical peat soil microbial communities from peatlands in Department of Meta, Colombia - 1015_Q2_SP5_10_MG | ecosystem: Environmental > Terrestrial > Soil > Wetlands > Peat | place... | reverse complement strand
GCACCGCCGCCTGCTGCTGGCCGTTTTCGTCTTTGTAACCGATGGTCAGGTAATGCTTGCGCTTCTTGGTGATAACCCATCGGCTGACAACCCCGCCACGCCGGCCAACCTTCTGCCCATACTCGAGGCTCTCGATTCGATCGTAAGGTATCTGGAGTTTGCCGTTGCCGTAGTCAAACAGGAAAATCTTCTCGTCGCTGGTGGAAGAAACTCCTTCGGTTTGCTCCTTGATCGAGCTGACAGTGCCTCCGACGTACATCGTCTTTTGGCTGTCCACGGCCCACAGAGCCCCAAAGCAAAAACACACGATTAAGACAATGAAGATGTATCGGTTCATTCCGGAATCTCCTTTTTGAACCTCAGGAACGGCACCGATTTTATACCTGTGTCACCTGTTCGCGAGCGTTTGAAACAGCTTGCAAGTGGTGTCGAATTACAGCGGATGGGAGCACAACGACCGGGGTGACTTCAGACTCCCGCTTCGCTCACGCCCGCAAACCGCCTCAACTTGACAACTCCTCCTGGCTCGGCGAGTATCGGGCGCTCTTCTTGGAGGCACAGCCATGCTCAAGGAATTTAAGGAATTCGCGCTGCGCGGCAATGTCCTGGATATGGCCATCGGCATCATTCTGGGCGTCGCCTTCGGCAAGATCGTGACTTCGTTCGTGGAAGACATCCTGATGCCGCCGCTGGGGCTGGTGATCGGCAAGGTGGATTTCTCCAGCCTGTTCGTCAGCCTGACCGGCAGGCACTTCGACAGCGTGGCGGCGGCCAAGGCGGCGGGCGCGCCCACCATCAATTACGGCATATTCGCCAACAATGTGCTGAATTTCATCCTTGTCGCCTTCGCCATCTTCCTGCTGGTGCGGCAGGTGAACCGCTTCAAGCGGCAGCCGGCGCCGGCCCCGCCGAGCACGCGCGAGTGTCCGTATTGCTGCGCTACGATCCCGTTGAAGGCGACGCGCTGCAGCTCGTGCACGTCGGACGTTCCGAAGGTGGCGGCGGCGACCACGTAGCGGAGATCGGCGGAGGACTGTCAGTACGGCGAGAAGGTCAGGGTCTTGTCCTTCTTCTCCACCCAGATGCGCGCCTTGTCGGCGCGGCGGTTGACGGTGACCTGCACGACCACACCGCTGCCGTTTTTCGGCCGCACCGAGCCGTCGATCTGGAACTCCTTGATCAATCCCCACTCGCCGCCTGGCCCCCAGTCGCGCTCGAACTCGCCAAGGGGATAGTTCTTGTAGCGGTCGGGATGCTGCTCCCAGCCGGGATCGTGCATCCAGATGCCATACGCCTGCTCGTAGTCGTGGCTTTGAAGCGCCTGAAAAAAATTGTGGACCACGTGCTCGTAGGGCCAGTTGCGGAAGCGGAAAAACATCACCACCGCCAGCACGGCCGCGATAACGAGTATGGCTGCCACCCGCTTCCGTCTTCGCTCGCGGAGCGGATCGTAGGGCGGCGCCTGGAAGAGCGTGGACATAGGCGCGGTTATTGTACCAACCGAGGCGCGCCAGCTCGCGCCATCTGCGCTCGATTGGCGCGTTGAGAAATGCAGCATGTCTCACCGCTGCAATGACTTCGGGACCCGTATCAGGAATCGCTTTGGGGTGAGAATCCGCTGCGACTTGCGGGAAAAGCCCGAGTTGAGTTCCCGCAAAACTGATGGCTTGCTCAGCGTGCTCCGTCAACTCATTGATAACAAAGTTGCGAACGCAGCGTGGCCGGCAGTCCTCAGCATTGGCTTGCTACGTGCGTACGATCAGTGTGGAAGCGACCGGGGTGGTGTAGGTCCGGTCTGAGGGTCTTGGGCTCCTATGCGGCTGCGGATGGACAGAAGGCAGGGACACCTGCCCAACGACAGCATCAAGATCGGCGCCGTGGCGCATCACTTTGGAGTTTCCGTCGACCTGCTGCGGCTCTACGAACGCGAGGGCCTGCTGCTGCCCATCAAGTCACCACGCGGCACGCGCTACTTCACCGAGCACGATTACGCGTGGATCGCCATGCTTCTGCGCCTGGTGCGAGAAGCTGGTATGAACCTTGCCGGCATCCGCCACCTGCTGGCCGCCTTGCCGTGCTGGCGGATCCGCAATTGCGGCTTCGAAAGCAAGAAGGGATGTCCGGTGATCTCGGATGAGTCGCGTCCCTGCTGGAGCAACCGCGCCACCTGCCCGGTAGTCTGCGCGCAGGATTGCTATTTCTGCCCGGTGTATCGCTCCGCGCCCGAGTGCGAGAACTTCAAGGCGTTGCTGCCGCCAGTGAGCCGGCCGGCGCCGGCGCTGGAAGTTGTCGCACACTAGCCAAACCTCCTCACGTCTCCGGTCAAGCGAAGCTGCGCAAACCTCGTGTAATCGGCAACCTAAGCAGAATCGTCCGGCGATGGGCCGGGGGCAGTGTGAGACAATAGCAGTGCTGCTGCCCGCGGTGACGCGGGGGTGTCTTCGCGGCAGCAGGAGTCTCTCACCCACAGCATGGCCACGACGGAGCCAGCCACGCAACCCGACTCGGAAGAGCTGGAGCGCTGTACCGACCGGCATGTAGTGCCGGTCCTGGTGCTCGAGATCAGTGACGAGCGCTCGCGCAGCCGCTGGCGCGAAGCCGTGTTGCTCTCCATCATCTTCCACATGCTGCTGATCATGACCTTCCCCAGCCTGCTCAAGTACTCGCCCGGCAAACACGTGCGGGTGTGGACCGCGCAGGAGCTGATCAATCGCGACCGCGAGCTTACTTACCTGGCTATGCCCAAAGATAGCCAGCAGGTCACGAAGCGGCCGAACACCGACATCGTCTCCGACAAGGACCGCATCGCCACGTCGCGCCATCCCACGCTCGACGAGAAGACGATGCGGGAGCTGCGTGACAGCTTGCGGCGCCAGCCCGGACCCAGCGCGCCTCCATCTCCTCCGGCCGAAGCGCAGGCAGCGCCCCGGCCGAGCCAGCCTAACCAGGTGGCGCGGCTCGAACCGCCTGCCTCTGCGCCGAATGTGCCCAATGTCTTTGCGAAGATGCCTCTCTCCGCCGGTTCCGCGATCGAGCAGGCGGCCCGAGATGCCCGGCGCTCGGGCGGGATGGGCGGCGGGGGCGATTTGGGCAGTGGCTTGGGAGGTGGGGGGCGTGGCAGCAGCGTACAGGGCAACCTGGAGATCCTTAGCGACACCATGGGGGTGGACTTCGGCCCCTATCTGGAGCGCGTCCTCCACGACGTCCGCCTGAACTGGTACGCCATAATTCCCGAGGTGGCGCGCCCGCCGCTGCTGAAGAAAGGCAAGGTGTCAATCGAGTTCGCCATCCTGAAGGACGGCAGCGTGGCGGGAATGAAACTGGACGGGCCCTCCGGTGACGTCTCGCTCGACCGCGCCGCCTGGGGCGGCATCACCGCTTCCAACCCCTTTCCGCCTCTGCCCACCGAGTTCCGCGGCGAGTACCTCCAGCTTATTTTCCATTTCTACTACAACCCCGACCGCGGCGACCTGCTGCGATAGCGGCACTCGGCCCGCTGCAGTCAGCTACAATTCCCGCATGCAGCCTGCGCGCCAGCAGACCCTGGGACTGATCCTCATCGCGCTGTTGATCCTCATCGTGACGCTGGTGCGCTTCGCGCGCGTCCTGCACTTTCACCCGAGCGTTCGCTGACTTGCCCGCCTCTGCCGAGCCGCTACTGGTAGCCATTGTCGGTCCGACCGGCAGCGGTAAGACCGCGCTGTCGCTGGCGCTGGCCCAGCACTTTGGCGGAGAGATCGTCAACTGCGATTCCGTCGCGCTGTATCGCGGATTCGAGATCGGCACCGCCAAGCCGACCGCCGAGGAGCGTGCCCGCGCGCCGCACCACCTCCTCGACATCCTTGATCCCACCGCGGTCTTCACGGCGGGCGACTATGCGCGGGCGGCGCGCCGCGTGGTCGCCGAAATCGCCGCCCGCGGACACCTGCCGATCGTAGTCGGCGGGACTGGGCTTTACCTGCGCGCGTTTCTGGAGGGGCTGTTCGCCGGACCGAAACGCTCCGAGGAACTGCGCGAACGCCTGCGCAAGACCGCCCGCAGTAAGGGATCGCGGCATCTGCAGCGCATGCTGGCCCGGCTCGACCGGGAGGCGGCGCGGAAGATCCATCCGAACGACGCACCCAAACTGATCCGCGCCCTGGAGGTCTGCCTTGAATCGCGGCAGAAAATGACGGCGCTCTGGCAGCGCGGGCGCGAACCGCTCATCGGCTTTCGCATCCTGCGCGTTGGGCTCGATCCCGATCGCACCGCACTCTATGAGCGCATCAACCAGCGCGCTCGGCGGATGTTCGATTTCGGCCTGCCGGAGGAGACTGCCCGGCTCGTCGAGCGTTACGGCGCTTCCCTGCCGCTGCTGCAATCCCTCGGCTACAAACAGGCGTTGCAGTTATTGCGCAGTGAAGTCGATCGCGAATCCGCCATCGCGGCAGCGCAGCAGGCGCATCGCAACTACGCCAAGCGGCAGATGACCTGGTTTCGCCGCGAGCCCGAGGTGCACTGGCTGCGCGGGTTTGGCGACGATGCGGAGACCCGGAAGCGTGCTCTGGCATTGGTGGAAGAGAATTGGCAGAAAATGTCATCCTGAGCAAAACCCGAGCCGAGCGCAGGTGAGGCGAGGGTGAGCGAAGGATCTGCGCGTATGTGTACCAGCTCATGCTGGAGGAGCCGGTCCAGCAAAACGGCATGTGCGAGAAAGGGCAGCACCGTGATCCTTCGCTTGCGACCGCGCGGCCCTCAGGCCGGAAAGGAAAAGCTACGCGGTCGCAAGCTCAGGATGACAATGCCCTGTAGCTCATCGCCCATCCGATAACTGACAACCTCACCCCGCTCTGCTATAACCCACTGATGCTGCGAAGGCTGGCCATCGTTCTTCTGCTGCTAGCGGGTTGTTGTGTCGGCGAAGAAAAGTTTCAACGGGTGGGGCCGGTGCGCCTGACGCACGACGGCGACAAGTGGGCGCAGAAGACGCTGCGCAAAATGTCGCTGGAGGAAAAGATCGGGCAGATGTTCATGATCCGGGCGCAGACCGAGTTCTTCAACGCGCAGAGTCCGGACTACCTGCAGCTTCGCGACAACGTCCGGCGCTATCACATCGGTGGGGTGCTGCTCACCGTGGCTTCCGAAGGCGGAGCCGTGTTCCGCAACCAGCCCTACGAAGCCGCTGTATTCACCAACCAACTGCAGCGCGACTCAGCGCTGCCCCTGATCTTCGCCGCTGATTTTGAGCGCGGACTCGCTCAGCGCTTCCACGGCACCACCGGCTTCCCCGCGGCCATGGCCTTTGCCGCTGCCAACAAGCCGCCATATGCGGCTGAAATGGCGCGTGTCGTGGCACAGGAAGCCCGCGCCATCGGCGTGCAGTGGAACTTCTTTCCCGTGGCCGACGTGAACTCGGCGCAGGACAATCCCATCATCAACACGCGGGCTTTCGGCGAAGATCCGCAGCAGGTGATCCCCTACCTGCTCGCGTACCTGGGTGCGGCGCGGGAGAACGGCATGCTCACCACCGCCAAGCATTTCCCCGGACACGGCGACGTGGAAAGCGATTCCCACCTGGGGATGGCGCGCGTGACGGCCGACCGCGCCCATCTCGATCGCATCGAGCTGCCTCCGTTTCGCGCCGCCATTCAAGGCGGGGTCGATGCGGTGATGGTGGCGCACGTCACGGTAACGGCGCTCGATCCCGATCCCAACCGCGTGGCTACAGTTTCTCCAGCGGTCATCCAGGGCGTGCTCAAGCAGCAACTCGGCTTTCAGGGGCTGGTCATCACCGACGCCATGGACATGAACGCCCTCACCCGGCTGTTTCCCGCCGGACGCGCCGCGGTCGAAGCGGTGAAGGCGGGCAACGACGTAATTCTGATCCCTGCCGATCTGAATGCCGCATACAACGGCCTGCTCAGCGCGGTGGGCAGCGGCGAAATCCCGCAGGCGCAGATCGACGCCTCGGTGCTGAGAATTCTGCACGCCAAAGCTGCCGTCGGTCTTCACAAGGGACGTCTGGTGGACATCCGGGCGCTCTCCGAGATCATCGCCCGGCCCGCCGACCTGGCGCTGGCACAGCAGGTGGCGGACGAAGCTGTAGCCCTCGTACGCGATAACGGCCGCGTGCTTCCCCTGCAGGGCAACGGAACTCCTGCGCACCTGCCTGCGTATCCAATACCGGGCCCGCCGGGCTCTCGTGTGCTCGCCGTGGTTGTTTCTGACGATGTGCGCACCGATGCCGGGCGGGTGCTGGAGCGGGAACTGCACGCGCGTATTCCCGGCGTAAACATGTTCTATATCGATCCCCGCATCGCCGGTGGCATGTCGCAGCAGGTGCTGGAGGCGGCGGAGCGCGCTCAGACCGTGGTGGTGGCGGCCATCGCCGCGCCTGCGGCCGGCAAGGTGCTGCGGGTGAACGGCGTGCTCACCGGCTCGGTTTCGCTCGACGACGCCAGCGCCGCCCTGCTCCACCGCTTGCTGGAACGCGCCGCTTCGAAGACCCTGCTTGTCGCCCTGGGAAGCCCCTACCTGGCGGCGCAATTTCCCGAGGTACAGAATTATCTCTGCACTTTTTCCAATGCGCCGGTTTCGGAGATGAGCGCCGTCAAAGCCCTGTTTGGCGAGATTCCCATCCGCGGGCGGCTGCCGGTCACGATTCCAGGCGTTGCCGCGCGCGGTGGCGGAATCCAGCACCCCAGCAAGCCAACGGCGGGCTTGCCGGGGACCCCGCTCGATCATCCCGCGCTGGCGCAAGGAGGCCACCCATGAAACCGTACTTATCGCTGCGCCGTTCTTTGCGCATAGTACTGGCGGGCGCGCTGCTCGCCGGCGTCTGTGGCTGCAAGGTCCAGAAGCAAGGCGAGGGCGCGAACAAGAAAGTGGATATCGAGACCCCGGTGGGCAGCTTCCACGTGAACACCCAGGTCGATCCTAAAGATACCGGGCTGGCAGTTTATCCCGGGGCCACGCGCGCCGAGGACGAAGAACACAAGCACGCCGCCAATCTCACGATGGACAGTTCGCTCTTCGGGATGAAGGTGGTGGCCGTCAAGTTCCACTCTGACGATCCGCCGGACAAGGTGCTCGACTTCTACCGCAAGCAACTTAAAGCGTATGGCAACGTAACGGAGTGCCAGGGCAACGCCGTCATAAAACACGGCGATGTCAGTTGCCTGCACGCGCCGCGCGATCAGACGGATTTGGTGGCCGGCACGGAGGAGCGTCACCACGCAGTGTCGGTCAAACCGGACGGCAAGGGCTCGACCTTCGAGCTGGTATACATCCAGACCCGCGGGGAGAAGGAGACGCAGTAGTTTGAAAGACGCCACGGATTCTCACGGATGAGTACGCATCTGGGAAGAGAGACTGCGCGACTCAAATCCGTGGCAATCCGTGGCGGGTGTTTCCCCCGCCGTTGCGCGGTTCCCGCGCGCTCCTGTAACCTGAATTGCAGTGGACCATCCCTGTCATCGCTGCCGCGCGAGCGTGGAAGACGGCGTTGCTTTCTGCCCGCATTGCGGCGCTCCACAGATTCGCGTCTCTGTGGCTGCCGAGCCAGCGGTACTGCCGGTTCTTTCCCCTGCCACGCCCGCTGAGGTACAAGCTCCGGCCCCGGCAGGCGTTCAGGCCCCTGCTCCACCCGGAAGCATCGATTGGTCACAAGGGATACGCGCCTCAGCGCTGGCCGGCTTGCTGCTGGCCTTGGCCATCTTCTTTATTCCCGTGATCGCCGCCGGCGGCGGATTGGTTCTTCGCCTGGGGCAGGCTGCCATGGGGCTGCTCGTGCTGCTGGTCAGTTGGTGTTGCATGGTGGTGGCAGGCGGGCTGTCCGTCCGCTTTTACCGCCGGCGCCGTCCGCAGACGACCATCAGTCCAGGCATGGGCGCACGCCTGGGCGCGCTCAGCGGCCTGCTGGGATTCCTGTTCTACACCGTCCCCCAGGCGATTCGCCTGGCCTTTTTCGGACTAGGCGGTTCAGTGCGGGAAGCCATGCAGAAGGCGATGGAGCAATCCGCCGCTCAGAGCCCCGACCCGCGAGCCCAGGAGATGATGCGTAACCTTATGTCTCCTGAGGCTTTAGCTGCATTTCTGACGGTCCTGGTGGTGCTGTTCATGCTCGCCTTTCTGCTCTGCTCCAGCCTGGGAGGAGCGCTCGGCGCCTGGATCTGGAGAACCGAGCAATCCTCTGAGTAGCGGTCTTATTGCTGCACCCGCTGGCAGCGCGTAGAATGCAACATTCTTTTGAGAAAAAGATTTTGGCTTCAACGGGAATGGTCCGCCAATGAACGTGCAGGCGAAACCTGAATCGTCGTCTGGGCAGGAGCAGGGCTTGCTGATGTCCGCCTCCGAGATTCAGCGCACGCTGGTGCGACTGGCCCACGAGCTGGTGGAGAAAAACAACGGAGTGGAGAATCTGGCGCTGGTCGGGATCCGCCGCCGCGGGGTCCCTCTGGCGCAGCGCATCGCCAAGATCATCAACCAGATCGAGCACACGCAGGTTCCGGTCGGCAGCCTGGACATCACGCTTTACCGCGACGATCTCTCCACGGTCGGTCCTAAGCCGCTGGTGCAGAAAAGCGACCTGGAGTTTTCCGTGGCGGGCAAGAACGTAGTGCTGGTGGACGATGTGCTTTACACCGGACGCACTATCCGCGCCGCGTTGGACGCCTTGTTCGACCATGGACGCCCGGCGCGTGTGCAACTGCTGGTGCTGATCGACCGCGGCCACCGCGAGCTGCCCATCGAGGCCGCCTTCGTGGGGCGCCAGGTGCAGACCAGCGTTCACCAGGTCATCGAAGTCAAGCTGAAGGAAGTGGACAACCTCGAGAAGGTGCAGTTGGCGGAGAGAATCGAGCGCGGCCCGATGCGATGAAGAAAAGCCGGTCTTTGCTAGGTATCGAACGGCTGGAGCCGGAAGAGATCAGCCGCGTGCTTCGCCTGGCGCGGCGCATGCACGGCGCCCGGCCACGTCCGCTGCTGCGCAACCGCCGCCTGGCCCTGCTTTTCTACGAGCCTTCCACGCGCACGCGGGTCTCGTTTGAATTTGCCGCCAAGGCGCTGGGGGCAATCACTACAGTGGTACACGGAACGGCCTCCAGCATCGAGAAAGGTGAGTCGCTGGTGGACACCGGCCTGACGCTGCGCGCCACCGGCGCCGACGCCATCGTGATCCGGCATCCCTCCTCGGGCGCGCCGCACCTGCTCGCCCGCCACCTCGATATTCCCGTGATCAATGCCGGCGACGGCATGCACGAGCACCCCACGCAGGCCCTGCTCGACGCCTACACCATTTTGCGTCACAAGAAGCAACTCCGGGGGCTGAAAATCGCCATCGTCGGCGACATTCATCACAGCCGCGTGGCGCGCTCCAATGTCTACCTGCTCAGCAAGAGCGGCGCCCAGGTGGTGTTGTGCGGGCCGCCGGAGCTGCTGCCCGAAGTCGCCGCCACGCTGGGTCCGGGGGTGCGGGTGACACGGCATCTGGAAGAGGCGCTGCGCGGCGCCGACGTGGTCATGGTGCTGCGCGTGCAGAAGGAGCGGCTGGCCGGACTCCCGCTCCACATGGACGAATACATCGCCGGATACCAGGTCACTCCGGAACGCCTGGCGCTGGCGCGGCGCGACGCCATTCTTATGCATCCGGGGCCGATGATCCGGGGGGTGGAGCTGGCCGGCGATCTGGCCGACGTGCCGGCTTCGGTGATCACCGAGCAGGTGGCGAATGGAGTGTGCGTCCGCATGGCCGTGTTGCTGACGGCGCTGGGAGCCGCGTGATGAGGTGGAAAACTTGTTTGCCGCGGATTTACGCAGATGAACGCGAATGCAGGTTGCAGCCAGGGAGAACACGGCAGGTCGACGCGAGCTTTGTGAAGGGGCACGCCTTTAAGGCGTGCCGAAAGTTACAGGTAACAATCCGGCTTTAGCCGCTGAGGAGAAATCCCTCATGGCCTAAAGGCCCGTTAACTGCATGCTTTTAAACGGCACGGCTGGAAGCCATGCCCCTTCACCATTCTTCGTGACGCCAAATTCATCATGACGCCAAAAGACAAGGCCCGCTCGATGTCTCTCGCCATCAAGGGTGGTCGTGTCATCGATCCGGCCAGCAAGATTGATGCCGACATGGACGTGCTTCTGCGTGAGGGGCGGGTGGCCGAGGTGGCGCCGCGCGGCAAGCTGCGCGGGTCTGCCGAGGAGAGCTTCAACGCGCGCGGGCTGATCGTAGCTCCCGGCTTCATCGACCTGCACGTGCACTTGCGCGAGCCGGGCCAGTCCTACAAAGAGACGATCGCCAGCGGCACGGCGGCGGCCGCGGCCGGCGGCTTCACCACGGTGTGTTCGATGCCCAACACGTCACCGGTCGCGGATACGCCGGAGATCATCGCCTGGATCGCAGACCCGGGGCGCGGCGCCGTGGTCAACGTCTTTCCCATCGCAGCAGCGACCGTGGGCAGCGAAGGCGAGCGGCTGACCGACTTTCGTGCCCTGCTGCGCGCAGGAGCGGTGGCAGTGACCGACGATGGCCGTCCGATCCTGCAAGACGACATCATGCGCCAGGCGCTGACGACGGCCGCGCAGCTCGGTATCCCTGTGGTGCAGCACGCGGAAGACACGCGCCTCACCGCAGGCTGCTCGGTCAACCAGGGCGCGGTTTCGTTCCGTCTGGGGCTGCGTGGCATGAGCGCGGAAGCGGAAGCGGCGATTGTGGAGCGCGACACCGCGTTTGCCAAGCATGCCAACGCCCATCTGCACGTGGCCCACGTTTCCACCGCAGCGGCGCTCAAGCCCATTCGCCGCGGCAAGCGCAATCACGTGAACGTCACCTGCGAGGTCACGCCCCACCACTTCACGCTGATTGACGAAAACATCGGCGATTACGACACTCGCTTCAAGATGAACCCGCCGCTGCGCTCCGCCGCCGATCGCGAAGCGCTGCTGGTGGCGCTGGCCGACGGTACTATCGACGCCATCGCCAGCGACCACGCGCCGCACGCCCGCTATGAGAAAGAAGTCGAGTTCGACCGCGCCCCCTTTGGCGTTACCGGCCTGGAGACCGCACTGGCACTGGCGCTCACGCGTCTGCACCGCGAGAAGCGCGTGCCGCTGGCGCGCATCGTGGAGTTGTTCTCCGCGGGGCCGGCACGCGCGATGAACCTGCGTGGCCGCGGCACGCTCGCCCGTGGGGCGCCTGCCGACGTAACCATCTTCGACCCCGCGCGGCGCTGGACTTTCGACTCCGCGAAGTCTCTCTCGAAGTCGCGCAACACGCCCTTCGACGGCTGGCAGCTTACCGGAAAAGCTGTCGCCACCATCGTGGGCGGAAGCTTCGCGTATCGAGCAGACTAGGCGCCTGTGTGCTACCTCGTCTTCGCGCGCCAGGCAAGCTCCGCCAGTTCCATCTACATGATCGTCAGGTTTATCATCCCGTTGACGACCGGCAGCGATCCCGATGTGGCCTGAATCGGCACCTGCGTGGTCCCGGTGATCGTGACATTCACGTTGCCGCTCTGAGACGCCTGGGTGTTGGCGTCGCCCTGGTAACTTGCGCTGATCGCGTGCGTACCGACGCTGAGCGAATTGATGTTGCTGAACATCGCGACTCCGTTCACCGCGGCCATCGTGGTCAGCACCTTCCCGTCGACCACGAGCTGCACCGTCCCATTGCCCGCCGGCGCGCCCGACGAAACCAGTGTCACATCGACGGTGAAGTTCAGCAAGGCCGGGGATGCGGCCTTGGTCGCCGACGCCGTGATCTTCGTGGTGGTAGCCCCAGGTCCGACGGGGCCAACACCGCCGCTGCTGCCACCGCCGCCACACCCCATAGCGAAGCTCAGCACGCAGATCAGCCACAGTCCGAAGCTGGTGCGATAGCGCCGCCGTCCTGGGAGGAAGAACAGGACGATAGCCGCCAGACCGGCTCCAGCACTGAGCCTCCACCACCCACTTCGGCCCCTCGGACCTCGCTGAAGGCCGGCGTATTCGGTCCTGGTCGCGGGGAGCATTTCGGCGGTCGGGCTCGCCGACGGCCCCAACACGTTCATCGTGAGTTGTCCAGTCGGCAATGAACTGCTGTTCACGTTGAGGTTCGCCGGATTCGGCAAGCAGGTTACTCCCGGGGGCAGGGTCGCCGCCGGGCAACTCACCTGCACCGGGGAAGTCAAGGCAATCCCCAAGGTGTGCACGAACGAACCCGACGTGGCTGTCAGCAGGATGCTTCCATTCGGAGTCACCGCCGGTGCTGCCACCGTGCTACCCGCGACCGCAGAGATTGACCCACCCACCGTGAAGCTCGGTATCGCGGCGGAAGCGTTGATCTGGAGAACAACGGGTGTGCTGGCGCCGCCCGCAAGGTTTATTGCGGATGGGGAAGGGCACACGATCCCCGTGGGCGGCGTGCAGTTAAAGGTAATCATACCGCTGAAGCCATTCACGGAAGAAACATTGATCGTATCGTTTTTCGAACTGCCCGCGAAGATGGGAACAATCGTGGCTTCAGGCACGATGGAAAAGTCGGACAGTGGGTTGGCGATAATGCTCAGCGTGGTGGATGACGGCGCATAGTTCTTGTCGCCGAGATACTGGACGGTGATTAGGTTTCTGCCCTGGAAAAGGTTTTGGCTGTTTAAGATCGCGGAGAAAGAAGAAACGTCGCTGGCCCCGGGACTGACCGGTACCTGCATAAGATTGAACCCCGATGAAAAGAACAGGACAGAGCCGGTCGGGGCTGGTTGTCCGTTCTGACCGGTTACGGTTCCCATGACGCTGATGTTCGTGGTCGGCGAAATACTCCCGGTGAAGCTGGTGATGGCGGTTGTGGTCGGAAGGCCAGCCGCCCCCACGATGGTCACATTGGTATTGAGTGGCATGGCGGGGTTGTAATTGGCATCTCCGCTATAAGTAAAGGTAACGCCATAGGTGCCGGTGGGAGTGTTCGCCGGGGCGATGATGGTCGCCACTCCCATAGGGGAGAAAGTCACTGGATCAACCGCGGGACTCAGCGGGGCCGAAGTGGGCACAGTGTTGGGGAAGCCGGTTACGTTGATGTTCCCGGTGGGCGCTGCCGCGGGACTGGAAAACCCAGTGTTGAAGTTGTTTTCGTTGGCCAGGTTGGCGCTGTTTTCCACCTGAATGGTGAAAACCGTCGCCTGGCCGCCCTGGTAGGTGCCCGGGGAGACTTGGGCTGCGCTGGATAGCACAATCGTCGGCGTGTTCTTGGCAATGGTGAAGCTAATGGGACCGGCGTTGGAGGCGTTGTAGCTGGGGTCTCCGGAATACGCGGCGGTGACCGAGTGGGCGCCGACGCTCCAGGGGCCATTGAATTCGGCTTCGCCTACGGCGTTGACCACGGCGGTGTTGATGAGGCTGCCGTTATCGGAGAAGGCGACGGTGCCAGTGGCAAGGGTAAAGGTTGCGGTCTGGCAACTTAGTGGCGGGCTCATCGGAACGATGCATTGGTTGTAGAAGGTGGTCGGGACTGGCAGAGCGCTCAGGATCAGTTGTGTGCCGTAGGGAACGTTGGCGGCGCCGGAAACGATGGCGGGCGAGTTGTTGAACTGAGTTGCCATGTTCAGGATGTTGAAATAGATAGTGCTGGCTTCGGGGTTGACCGTGATCTGCACCTTCGGGGACGCGCTCGGGGCGTCGGTGGCGTCGCCGCCATAGTTGGCCCAGACGTTGTAGGTGCCTCCGGGGAGAAAACTTATGGGGCCACTAAAGGATCCGTTGCCGCTGAGGGGAAGGACGGTGGGTTCCAGGACGAACTTGCTCAGGGGCACGGTGCCGTCAGTCTCGATGGCCACGTTGCCGGTCGGGACGGCATCCCCACTGACGGTCCCGGCAAAGTTGACCGAGGTGCCGTGCGCCACATTCATGCCTGCCGTTGGCGAAGTCAGGCTAACGGTAGTTGCTGTGAACTTGACATTGCCCCAGTCGTTAACCAGGACGGCGGCGTCGATGGTGCCAAGGCCGGTGGCCAGGTTGTAGCCGGCGGCGGCGTTGTAGTCAGCGGTCATGCCGCTGCCGATCTGTCCTTCTGTCGCCGTGCCCAGGACAGGGTCGGTGACCATGATGGGACTGTTAACGCTGATACAGTTAGGCGAGCTTGGCGAGAAGGCGCAGGGCACCGAGTTGGTGCCCTGCAGGACGTCGTGGAAGGCAGCCGGGAACTGCGCCTTCAACGGATACAACACGAAGTTCGCCTGGCCCTGGCGTCCATATTTCTGATTGACCAGCGCCATGATACCCGCGAAGGCCTGCACAGAGGCGGAAGTGCCGCCGGCACCCGAGATCTGGACGAGGTTGTTCCCGGTTGGACTCTGGCAGTCGCCATCGGCAGCGCAGATGGGATAGAAGCTGTAGTTCGTGCCGTCCGCGGCGAATAGGGAGACATCGGGAAGATAGCGCACGTTGGGGGCAGGAACGCCGGCTCCCGTTTGCCAAGGTGGTTTCGGGTATCCCGCGCAACTGCCGCTGATCTGGAGCGGGGTAGCGGGTGCAGGCGTTCCGGTAGCGCAGGCGCTGGCTCCCCCGCTGCCGGCGGCGATGGTAGTTGTGCCCGTGACGTCGAAAAAGCTGACCGCGTCCAGGCCATATTGACTGTCATTCCACGGCTGCTCGGGAATGACCTGCTTCAGCGAAGCCTGTGGAAGTTGTGTGGCAGTGGTGTTCCAGTAGGTTGGAATTTGATTCTGGAGGGCCTGGGAATCGTTGTAGTGGCTGTAGAAGAAGTCGGTACCGCCAACCGCGACGTTGAAGGGCGTGGAGGCAAAGCCGCTTACCGCCAGTCCCTCGACCGCATACTCCTGTGTGTTGAAGTCGTCGCAGCCGGCCGAGCCGCTGTCTCCGCTGGAGACCACGACGGTGATGCCCTGGGCGGCGGCCTCTTCCCATAGAGCGTTGAGGAAGCTGTTGACGCTGCCCAGTCCGGCTTCGCAGAAACCGCGGCTCAAGCTTATGACCGGAGCAATGTTGCCGAAAACGGCGTGCTCGGCGGCGAGGATGAAGCCGGGTACCAGAGCGGTGTCGGCGCCGATGACCAGATCGATCGTGGCCGCGGGGGCGACCGACCCCGCCAATTCCACATCCAGGTAGGCTTCGACAGAGCCACCGTTGGGACCGTCAGGGTTGTTGATGCCGTCAATTCCCGGGTCGTTTCCGTCGATGATGATCTGCGGCGGATTGGCGCTGAGGCCGAAAAGGCTGCGATACTGGTTGACAATATTGACGTTGATGTTGGAATCGTCGATGACGGCGATAGTCTGGCCGGCGCCGTTGATGGCAGGATTGGCACTGTAAAGCGGATTCAGATCGTACTGGATGGCGAAGTCCGCCGGCGCCACCACAAAATTAACTCCCTGGTTGTTACCGTAAGTCCACTCCGCTTGCGCTTTGTGGGTCTGGGTATCGTATGTGGCTTTGCCGAGCATGTGGGTGTGGCGCTGCGGGCGGAAGTTATTCAGCGAAACAAAGCCGCCGATGACGGGAGCCAGCGCCGCCGGGATCTGCGGATCGCCGGCATTGGCATGATGCGTCTCGCCATTGGCGACGTATTTGTGGATCTGGGTATGGAAGGCATCCCGCATCTGCCCCACGTTGCCGGAGAATTCCAGCACCTGTTTGCCGGGATGCACTTTCGTCGCCTGCAATCCGTGGGCACCGAGCCACGATGCGACCGTGGCGATGTCCTGGTCGGAGGGGCCGAACTGCTCGCCAAACTGCTCGGGGGTGAGCCATTTGTGATAGCTGGCTGAACCGGGCCGGTGCGCGTCGCTGATGAACTGCCGGAGTGCGGCCTCCTGCGCCGGGCTGCGCTTCAGCAGCAGGTGGATGCGATCGAGCGGCATGTCGTCGGGCGCGGCGCCGCGATCGTACTGCGCCTGCGCCAGCGGGTGTACGGTGCCCTTGAGCCGCACCAATTGCTGCTCATCCACTGCTTGGGTGATGCGCTGCGGGACGGCGCTGGTCTGCGCCATGCTTGCTGCAACCGCAAGAAGAACGACGTTGAGGACGAGAATTCCTTTACCCTGGCTCATGACAAACGACCCCTGGAGCGGAGTTGCCCGTGGAAACGGCAATTCTGCCTTCTCCAAAGCTTCCACACAACCAGAAAAGCTGTTTTGTTCTGTTTTCAGAACAAAAATTGACCGGGAACGGAATTATGTAATCATTTTGTAACAGCGGACGAGTAACGAGCATGAGCCAAGGGAACGCAAACGGCGTAGAAGTCCTGTTGTTCGACGTCTTCGGCACCGTGGTGGATTGGCGCACGAGTCTGCAACGCTGGTTCCAGCGCTTCGGCCGCGAGAACAAGCTCCAGGCAGACTGGCCCGCGCTGGTGGATGACTGGCGCGCCGCCTACCAGCCCTCCATGGAGCAGGTGCGGCAGGGTGAGCAGCCCTATGTGACGCTCGACGTTCTGCACCGCGAGTCGCTGGACGCGCTGCTCGCCACCTACGGCCTCGGCGGCATGCTGGAAACCGATCGCACGCAGATGGCGCGCGCCTGGCGCTGGCTCGATCCCTGGCCGGATACCATCGCCGGGCTTACGAGGCTCAAGCGCAAGTACGTAATCGGCACGCTCTCCAACGGCGGCCTGGGACTGCTCGTGGACATGGCCAAATACGCCGGGCTGCCGTGGGACGTGGTCCTATCCGCGGATGTGTTCCAGCACTACAAGCCGGATCCGGCGGTTTACCTGGGCGCGGCCGAACTGCTGGCGCGTCCCACCAGTGCCCTGATGCTGGTGGCCGCGCACAACTATGACCTGGCGGCGGCGCGCTCGCATGGATATCGCACGGCATTCGTCGCCCGGCCCACGGAGTACGGTCCGCGGCAGAAGAAAGACTTCGGGCCGGAAGATGCGTGGGATTACGTTGCCTCGAGCCTCGAGGAGCTGGCGGAAAAGCTGGGCACGTAATTACGCGACAATCCCCATCCGCTTGCCGACCTTGCGCAACACGGCGAGCGCCTGATCGAGCTCGTCGCGGGTGTGAGTGGCGGTCATGATGGTGCGCACGCGCGCCTTGCCTTCGGGCACGGTGGGGAAGGCGATGCCTGTGCCCATTACGCCTTCCTTGAACAGTTCGCGCGAGAACTCCATGGTGAGCGCGCCGTCGCCGATGATGATGGGCGTGATCGGCGTTTCGCTGGTGGGCGTGTTCACTCCGCCAATGTTGAATCCCAGCCCGCCCAGCTCCTTCTTCCAGTAGCGCGTGTTCTCCCACAGCTTCTCGATGCGCTCCGGCTCCTTCTCCAGCACTTCGAACGCGGCGATGCAGGTAGCCGCAACCGACGGTGGATGCGAAGTCGAGAACAGGAACGGCCGCGCGCGGTGATATAGGAAATCGATCAAATCGCGCGAGCCGCAGACGTAGCCGCCCAGCGCGCCGATGGCCTTCGACAGCGTCCCCACCTGGATGTCCACGCGCCCGTGGACCTTGTAATGATCGATGGTGCCGCGGCCGTTGCGGCCGAGCACGCCCGAGGAGTGGGCGTCGTCCACCATCATGATGGCGCCGTACTTCTCGGCCAGATCGCAGAGCGCGGGCAGCGGCGCGATGTCGCCGTCCATGGAGAAGACGCCGTCGGTGATCAGCAGCTTGTGGCCGGGCTTATCGGCGGCTTCCTTCAGCAGCTCTTCGGCGTGCGCCGTGTCCTTGTGGTGGAAGACCTTGATGGTGGCCCGCGAGAGCCGCGCGCCGTCGATGATGGAGGCGTGGTTCAGTTCATCGGAGATGATGAAGTCATCCTTGCCCAGCACGGCCGCCACCGTCCCGGCGTTGGCGGCGAAGCCAGACTGGAAGACCACTGACGCCTCCACGTTCTTGAAGCGCGCGATCTTCTCCTCCAGCTCCATGTGGACCTTCATCGTGCCGGCGATGGTGCGCACGGCGCCCGAGCCCACGCCGTACTTTTTCGTGGCTTCGATGGCGGCCTGGCGCAGCTTATGGTGGGTGGTCAAGCCAAGATAATTGTTGGAAGCCAGGTTGATGACTTTCTTGCCGTCGAAGGTGCACACCGGCGCCTGCTCGTCCTCGAGCACCCGCAGGCGGAAGTGCGTGCCCTTTTGCTTGAGCTCGTTCAGTTGCTCGCCGAGATAAGAGAGCGGGGAAGATGTGCGCGTCGCCATGGCGGGATAAGTCTAATACCAGCGGCTGGTCGCCGGTCGTGGGCCCCCAGTCATCGGCCAAAGCTGGCATGGCGAACGCTCGTACGGCCAATTTGAGCGAAGCGAAGGGACCGACGACCTTGTCTTGACTCTTCCTCATACATGACCTATGGTCATATATGGTTATGAGTCCAATCTTGATATCTCCGAATTCCTCTGCGGCTGCCCCCCTGGGCCGCCGCCAGCGTCGGCGTGCCGAAACCCGGGAACGAATTTTCCGTGCCGCCCTTGGGCTCTTTGCCGAGCACGGCTTCACCGCGACCACGGTGGAACAGATCACCGAGGCTGCCGACGTGGGCAAGGGCACCTTCTTCAACTACTTCCGTAATAAGGAAGACGTGCTTGGCGCGCTGGCCGAGGTGCAGCTCGACAAATACGCTCACGCCATCCAGGCGGCGGAGAGTGGCGCGCTCAGCCCGCGCCAGGCGCTGCGCGAGTTGTGGCTGCGCCTGCCCGAAGAGCCGGGGCGCAGCCAGGCGCTGGTGCGCAGCCTGATGGTGGTGTTCCTCACCAGCCAGGCTGTGCGAGAGAAGATGTCGCGCGGCCTGGAACAGGGGCGCGGGATGTTGGCGCGCTTGTTCACGCGCGCGCAGGAACGAGGAGAAGCGCGGCGCGATCGCCGTCCGCTCGAGTTGGCTCTGTCCTTCCAGCAGAAATTGCTGGGCACGGTGCTGGTGTGGACGATCAATCCTCCGGTGCCGCTGAAACCTCTATTGGAAGCGAGTTTTGAAGACTTCTGGCCTGGCGCTGGCAACACGGACGCCCGCGGCCGAAAGGAGCGCCACTGATGAAACGGAAACTCATCCTTTTAGTGGTGCTCGCCGTTGCCGTGGCGGCCGTCGCTGCCTTCTATTCGCGGCTGTTCCACAAAACGCAGCAGACGCACACGCTGCGTCTTTCCGGCAACATCGAGGCGCACGAAAGCGTGGTCGGGTTCAAAGTGCAGGGACGAATCATCGAGCTGCCGATCCAGGAAGGACAGTGGGTGGATGCCGGCACGCTCGTGGCGCGGCTGGATGGCGACGACTATCGCCGCCAGGCCGAGATGGACGAGGCCACGCTGCGGGTGCAGCGAGCGCAACTCGAGTTGGCGCTGGCGGGCACGCGTTCGCAGGAGCTGGAGGCCACGCAGCAGTCGCTCAACGACGCCAAAGCCGATCTGGAGCAGAAGAAGCTGGACTATAACCGCGCCGAAACGCTCTTCCAGCAGCGCGTTGGCTCGCAGCAGGAGCGCGACCAGGCGGACACCAACCTGAAGCGCGCGGAGGCCACCTATCGTCGTGCGCAGCAGATGTATGACGAGGCCCGCGAAGGCACGCGGCGCGAGCAGTTGACCGTGGACCGGGCCTCCGTCCGCCAGGCGGAAGAGAAGCTTCGGGTTTCCAAACTGAATGTCGAGTACACCGTGCTGCGCGCGCCGGTGTCGGGCGTCGTCGTGGTACGCGACGCTGAGCTGGGCGAAGTCATGGCGCCTAACACGCCGGTGCTGACCATCGCCGATCTCGATCATCCCTGGTTGCGCGCCTATGTGAACGAGACCGATCTGGGCCGCGTTCGTTGGGGACAGGATGTCACGGTGCGCACCGACACTTTTCCCGGCAAGAGTTACCGCGGGCATATCGCGTTCATCTCCGACAAAGCGGAGTTCACGCCCAAGAGCGTGCAGACGTTCAAAGAGCGGGTGACGCTGGTCTATCGCATCAAGATCGACGTCGAGAACCCGAACCACGAACTGAAGCCGGGGATGCCGGCCGACGCCACGATCGAACTCCGCCCCAACGAAGCAAAGCCGGCTTCGTTGGGGGCTCCGGTGGCAAAGCAGTGACCAGCGAAGTCCAACCCGTGATTTCTCTGCGCGGGCTCACCAGGAGCTTCCCCGGTGTGCGCGCGGTCGATGCTCTCAGCTTTGAGGTGAACGCGGGCGAAATCTTCGGCCTTGTCGGGCCGGACGGCGCCGGCAAGACCACGACCCTGCGCATGCTCGCCGGAGTGATGGCGCCCGATGCAGGAAGCGCGGTGGTGGCGGGATTTGACGTGGCGCGCGAACCGGAAAGCGTGAAGCGCTCGATCAGCTACATGCCGCAGCGCTTTGGCCTCTACGAAGACCTCACCGTGGACGAAAACATCCGCTTCTATGGCGACCTGTTCGGTATCTCGGCCGCCGAGCGCGAGCGGCACGCCGCGCGCTTACTCACCGCCGCCGGCTTGAACGAATTTCGCGGACGGCTGGCCGGCAAACTTTCCGGGGGGATGAAGCAAAAGCTCGGCCTGGTGTGCGCGCTGGTGCACACGCCCAAGGTGATCCTGCTGGATGAGCCGACCACGGGCGTGGACCCGGTGTCGCGCCGGGATTTCTGGCGCATCCTTTATTCCCTGCTGGCGGAAGGCGTCACCATCCTGACCTCGACCGCTTACCTCGACGAAGCCGAGCGCTGCCATCGCGTCGCGCTGCTCCATCAGGGACGCCTGCTGTTCTGCGATACGCCACAGGAGTTGAAAAGCCGTTTGCGCGGCGCGGTACTGGCTGTGCGATCCAGCGAGCCGCGCGCGGTGCGCGACTGTTTGCAGGGCGCGCCCGGGATCTCCAGCCTGGTCATGACCGGCGACGGCGTGCACCTGGTGGTGGATGACGCCCCGCGGCGTGCCCCGGAACTCGTGGCGCGGCTGACCGCTTCCGCTCCTTTTGAGAAGATCGAGCACGTCACGCCGTCGATCGAAGACCTGTTCGTCCACACCGTCACCGAAGGTCAGAGGGCATGAACGGCAACGGCCATTCCGTTTCCATCCGTGACCTGGTCAAGAAGTTTGGGGACTTCACCGCCGTGGATCACATCACTCTCGACACCTCTCGCGGCGAGGTCTTCGGCTTCCTGGGTCCGAACGGCGCAGGCAAATCGACGACTATCCGCATTCTGTGCGGACTGCTTCAGCCCACCTCCGGATCGGCGATGGTGGCGGGATACGACGTTGCCAGGGAGCCGGAGACGGTACGGCAGCAGATCGGCTACATGTCGCAGAAATTTTCTCTGTATAACGATCTGCGCGTGATCGAGAACCTGCGTTTCTTCGCCGGGCTTTACAACGTCCCGCGCGATCTCGCGGAGAAGCGCATCGCGTGGGCGCTCGAGATGGCTGGTCTTGCCGGACGCGAACGCCTCATCACCGGCACCCTGCCCGGTGGCTGGAAGCAGCGGCTGGCGCTGGGATGTGCCGTGCTGCACCAGCCGCCTATCGTTTTTTTGGACGAGCCCACATCGGGCGTGGATCCCATTTCACGCCGCCAGTTCTGGGAGCTGATCCACCACATGGCGGGCGACGGCGTTACGGTGTTCGTGACCACGCACTACATGGAAGAAGCCGAGTACTGCAACCGGCTGGCGCTGATCGATCGCGGACGCATCGTCGCGCTGGGCACGCCGAACGAACTCAAGAAGCGCGCGATGAAAGGCGAACTGCTGCTGGTCGAATGCTCGCCACTGGGACGTGCGGTCGAGCTGGCACAACAGGCCCCGGGCGTGCTGGATGCGGCCGTCTTCGGCAACGCGCTGCATCTGGTCGTCGCAGAGGCGGCGAGCGCGATCCCGGCGCTGCGGGATCATCTGCGCCAGCGCGATGTGGCGGTCCAGCGCATCGAAGTCATCCCTCCCACGCTGGAGGACGTCTTCGTCTCGCTTACGGCAGGGCGGAAGGAGCAGGCATGAGCTGGCATCGGCTGGTGGCGATCGCGCGCAAGGAGCTGATCCAGATCTGGCGCGACTCGCGCAGCCTGGGGATCGTGCTGGTGATGCCGCTGGCGATGATGCTGTTGTTCGGTTACGGCGTCAACCTGGACATGAAGCACATCCCTGTCTGCGTCTTCGACCGCGAGGGCAGCCAGCAAAGCCAGGATCTGCTGAAGCGATTTCAGTCTTCCGAATATTTCAACGTGGTGCGCGTGGTGGACAATTATCCGGCGCTGGTCCGGGCGATCGACTCCGACAAGGCGCGAATCGGGCTGGTGGTGCCCCACGACTTTTCCGAACGCCTGCGCACGGGCGAGACGGCAAGCGTGCAGGCCATCGTGGACGCCACTGACGACAACACCGCCAATCTTGCCATCGGTTACACGCAATCCGTAGTCAGCAACTTCTCCGACCAGGTGCAAGTGGACTGGCTGCGGCAGCAAGGGCGTCCGGAGCCCAAGCCGCCGATTTCCGTCGATGCCCGCACCTGGTTCAATGAAGACCTGGAGAGCAGGGCGTTCATCGTGCCGGGTGTACTGGCGCTGGTGATGTCGGTGATCGGCGCATTCCTGACCTCGCTGACCATCGCGCGCGAGTGGGAGCGCGGCACCATGGAGCAACTGGTCTCGACCCCGGTCACGCCGCTGGAGATCATGCTGGGTAAGCTGGCGCCGTATTTCGTCATCGGCATGGTGAATACCGGAATATGCGCCGCCGTCGGCATCTGGTGGTTCCAGGTGCCATTCCGCGGCAGCATGCCTGCGCTGTTCATCAGCTCGGCGCTGTTCATGATGGTGGTTCTGGGGCTGGGATTCTTCATTTCGGTGATCGGCAAGTCGCAACTGGCGGCCAGCCAGATGGCGCTGGTGGCGACCTTCCTGCCGGCGTTTCTGCTGTCGGGATTCCTGTTCTCCATCGAGCAGATGCCGGTCGTGATCCGCGCCATTACGCACGTGGTTCCGGCGCGTTATTTCGTCACCATCCTGAAGAGTGTTTTCTTGAAGGGCTCGGGCCTGGCGCTGCTCGAAGGCGAGCTGCTGGCGCTGGCGCTGTTCGCGGCGGCGCTGACGCTGCTGGCAACGCACTCGTTCAGGAAGAGGCTGGGTTGAGGAGGAGCCATGCTGAACCGGCTGTGGCAAATGCTGATCAAGGAATTCCTCCAGGTCGTGCGCGACAAGCGCACGCTATGGGTGCTGGTCGGCCCGCCCATGATTCAGATGCTGATTTTCGGCTACGCCGCCAGCTACGAGATACGGCACGTGCCCACGGCCGTACTCGACCTGGACCACAGCCAGGAGAGCCGCGAACTGATCGCTCATTTCAGTTCCACGCCCTACTTCGACGTGCGCTGGCAGCTCACCGACCGCGAGCAGATCCGCGAGATGATCGACCGCGGGCAGGTGACGGTCGCGCTCGAAATCCATCCCGGGTTCGCGGCCCTGCTGCGCAAACGCCAGACCGCACCGCTGCAGGTGGTGGTCGACGGCACCAACTCCAACACGGCGCTGATCGCGCTCGGCTACGTGAACCGGATCACCCAGGGCTTTGCCAGCGACTATCAGCGCGACGCCATGCTGCGGTCCTCGCCATTTATGGTCGCCCGTCTGCCATCCGTCGAGCTGGAACAGCGGCCATGGTTCAATCCCGACCTTCAGAGCCGGTGGTTTTTCGTCCCGGGCGTGGTCGGCAGCCTGCTGCAGGTGATGGTCATCGTCCTCACTGCCTTTGCCGTGGTGCGCGAACGCGAGATCGGGACGCTGGAGCAGATCATGGTCACCCCCATCCGGCCGCGCGAGTTCATCCTGGGCAAGACCCTGCCGTTCTTCCTGATCGGGCTGTTTGACGCCGGCATGATCGGCGTGGTGGGCACGCTGTGGTTCCGGGTTCCATTTCGTGGCAGCCTGGCCGTGCTGGCCCTGGGGATGGTGCTTTTCCTGCTGTGCATGCTGGGGGTCGGTCTGCTGATCTCCACGGTTTCCGCCACGCAGCAGCAGGCCATGGTGACCGGCTTCTTCTTCATCATGCCGGCCATCACGTTTTCCGGGTTCGGATTCCCTATCAGCAGCATGCCGCGGTTCGTGCAGTGGCTGACGTATCTGGATCCATTGCGCTACCTGCTGATTGTGCTGCGCGGCACTTACCTGAAAGGCATCGGCCTGGATGTGCTCTGGCCGCAAATGCTGGCCATGGCCGTGCTGGGAAGTTTGCTGCTGACCATCAGCGTGCTAAGGTTCCGAAAGTCGCTCGACTGATCGGCGTCATTCCCGCCGCCGAAGCTCGACCGAATTATTGTTGAAATGTCATCCTGAGCAAGCGCGAGCTGAGCGTGCGAAGCGAGCGCGACGCGAAGGACCTTGGTCATGGCGGACTCGCGAACATCCGACAGCATGGGCCCAGATTGCTGAATCTGGGTCCTTCGGTCGCACTCCCTCGCGCGGCTGCGCTCAGTCGTGTTCCCTCAGGATGACAATTCCTGCTTGGGTTGTGGCAAGGTTGAAAGGCGCACACTTTCCGATCGGGGCGGAACGGAAACACTTTGCAGTAGGATTGCAGCGGCATGGAAACAGCGGACGTCGTCATCGTCGGCGGTGGCATTGTCGGCTCCAGCATCGCCTACCACCTGACCGAGGCGGGATGCACGAATGTGCTGGTGGTCGAGCGCGAGACCCACCAGGGCAAAGGTTCTACCGGCAAGAGCATGGGCGGCGTGCGGGCGCAGTTCGCCACGGCGGTGAACATTCAAATGTCGTTGTACTCGATCCCCTTCTACGCCGACTTCGACGAACGGCTGGGGCATCCCGCCGGATATAAGCCCCAAGGCTATTTGTTCGTTGCTACGAGCGATCGGCATCTTCAATATGTCCGCACGAACCAGGAGAAACAGAAAGCGCTGGGCCTGAAGACGGCGCGCATGGTGAGCGCCGACGAGATCCGGAGCATGTTCCCCCAACTGCGCTCGGACGACATAGTGGGGGGCAGCTTCTGCTCGACCGACGGCTTTATCGATCCCTACAGCGCCATGGTGGGCTTCATTACTCGCGCCACAGAGTCAGGGGCGCGGCTGTGGCGGAATGCAGAGGTCACGGCGATCAACAGGAATGGACAGGGCATCGTCGGTGTCGAGACCGCGCGCGGGCCCGTGGAGACGCATAGGGTTGTGAATGCGGCCGGTCCGTGGGCGGCGCAGGTCGCCAAACTCGCCGGCGTGGAGCTGCCGGTCGAGCCGCTGCGGCGCATGCTTGTTCCCACCGAACCGTTCGATCAGTTCCCGCACACCGCGCCCATGATCGTCGATATGTCCAACGGCTTCCACTTCCGGCCGGAATCGCTGGGGTTTCTGCTGGCCTGGAACGATCCCGAAGAAACGCCAGGGTTCAAGACTGACTGCGAGCCGGGATTCATCGAAAAAGTGCTGACGCGCGCTGCCGCCCGCGTGCCCTGCTTCGAGAACCTGGCGGTCAATCCCAAGCGCGCCTGGGCGGGCCTGTACGAGATGACCCCTGATCACCATCCCATCCTCGGCCCTGTGGCCGAGGTCCCCGGGTTCTTCCTTGCCAACGGCTTCAGCGGACACGGCGTGATGCATGCACCCGCGACGGGCAAGATTCTCGCCGACTTGATCCTTCACCAGAAGTGCGATCTGGTAGATACCAGCCTGCTCTCGCTCGATCGCTATCGTGAAGGGCGGCTGATCGAAGAAACGGCAGTCCTCTAACTGACTATGAGGGAATCGGACCGATTGGGGTGGAGCAGGGCTTCAGCCCTGCATTAATCGCGGGCGTAGGTTCTTCGGCTTTAGCCGCTGTGGGGCCTTCCCTCAGGGGCTGAAGCCCGGATTTCAAAGGGCCACGTCAATGCAGGCCTGAAGGCCTGCTCCACCCGGCTGAATATACTGGTCCCGCCATGTCCACCTTCGGCGGAATCCTTCGCCAGCTTTGCCCGCGTTGCGGTATGGGACGGATCTTCCGCGGCTCGCTCCTGCGCGGGTTTCCCAAGATGAATGAACGGTGCCCGGTCTGTGATCTGAAGTTCGAGCGCGAGGAGGGCTACTTCCTGGGCGCGATGTACATCAGCTACGGCATCGGGGTGGTCATGATCTGCGCCTTCGCCACCCTGTTGTGGCTGCTGACCCGGTGGTCGCTGCAGAAGGTCGTGCTGTGGGGCATCGTCCTGTTTATCCCGTTCGCGCCCCCGGTCACACTGTTCTCGCGTGTGCTGTGGATCTATCTGGATCGCTCGGTCGATCCGGGACAAGAGAAGTAAAGGCACGCATCGTTTGCGGCGCGAACGGCCAGACAGCCGCGTGTAGAATCGCGCTATTGATGTCTTCTCCTGTAACGGAGTCCACAACGAACCAGGTCCCACGCAGCCGGACGAAGCAGTTTGCCTTCCTTGTTGCCGCCGGCATTTTCCTCAGCCGCATCGCAGGCTTGATTCGTGACCGCGTTTTCGCCCATTACTTCGGAAACTCGGACGCGGCGGATGCCTTCAAAGCGGCCCTGCGGATTCCCAATTTCCTGCAGAACCTGTTTGGCGAGGGAGTGCTTTCGGCGTCGTTCATTCCGGTTTATGCGAAGTTGCTGACTCGGCAAGACGACGAGGAGTCGAGACGTACGGCCGGAGCTATCGCAGCCTTGCTCGCGCTCACAACTTCGATCCTGGTTCTGCTCGGGGTTCTCGCCACTCCCTACCTGATCGACGCGATCGCGCCGGGTTTCTCCGGAGAGAAACGCGAACTCACAATCCGGCTGGTGCGAATTCTTTTCCCCGGCGTGGGGCTGCTCGTCTTTTCCGCGTGGTGCCTGGGAATCCTCAACAGCCACGGCAAGTTCTTTCTGTCCTATACAGCGCCGGTTATCTGGAATGCGGCGATGATCGCCACTATGTGGGGGTTCGGGCGCCGCTACGCGCAATTTCCGCTCGCGGTAGTGCTGGCCTTGGGTTCGGTGGTGGGCAGCGCCCTGCAGGTGGGCGTGCAGTTGCCGGTCGTACTGCGGCTGCTGAAAGGTCTGCACCTCAACCTGCGCTATCACACGGAGAACGTGAGGACCGTGGTAAGCAATTTCGGGCCGGTGTTTGTCGGCCGCGGGGTAGTGCAGATCAGCGCGTATGTGGACGCCCTGCTCGCGAGCTTGCTCCCGACCGGAGCGGTCGCGGCCCTTGCCTATGCGCAGACCCTTTACACGCTTCCGGTGAGCCTGTTTGGAATGTCGGTTTCGGCCGCCGAACTGCCGCAGATGTCGGGCGCGCTGGGCAACGAGCAGGAGGTTGCCGGCATACTGCGGGGGCGCCTCGATTCCGGTCTGCGGCAGATCGCGTTCTTCGTCCTGCCCTCGGCGGTTGCGTTTCTGGTGCTGGGAGACGTTATTGTCGCCGCAATATACCAGTCCGGCCGATTCAGCGGCGGTGGCAACTTTCGACATCCCAGCGACGTGGTATATGTCTGGGGAATTCTGGCCGGGGCGACCGTGGGACTGCTTTCTTCGACGCTCAGCCGGCTTTACTCCTCCACTTACTATGCGCTGCGCGACACGCGGACGCCGCTGTGGTATGCCATCGTGCGAGTCATTCTGACTACCGGATTGGGCTATCTTTGCGCGATTCCGCTTCCCCCCGCCTTGGGCATCGAGACGCGCTGGGGCGTTGCCGGTCTGACGATCTCGGCCGGCGTGGCTTCGTGGATCGAATTTGTGCTCTTGAGACGCACATTGAATCGCCGGATCGGGAAAACGGGGCTGCCGGCCCAGCATCTGGCCAAACTCTGGATAGCGGCGCTGGTCGCGGCGGCGCTGGCCTGGGCGATCCGTCACTTTCTCGGCCATCAGCCGCCGGTTATCCTTGCGGCGCTGGTCTTAGTGCCCTATGGGCTGATCTACTTCGGCACTGCGCATGCCCTGCATGTCGATGAGGCGGGTGCGGTTTTCGCGAGGGCGCTGGGCATTGTCAGGCGGAGGTAAGTTGAAGGTCCTTGGTCGTTAGTCGATGGTCGGTGGCGAAACCCACTCAACGACCAATGGCCAACGACTACCGACCAACGACATGCCTATCTCACCACCCGCATATTCCGCCAGTCATAGTCGAACTTCTTGCCGCAGTCCAGGCAGACCACGTAATGGCTGGGGCCGTTGCCGACGGGCATCCAGTCGGCGTTGCGGCCATCATCGAAATCGGCCGCATGGGGCTTGGAGAGCTTGCGGTGCGCGCAGGCGATCAAGAAAAATTGCAGGACCTTTTCCAACATGACAGTGTCGGACGAGTGGGCGCTCGTGGGGATTAGGTCCCTCGCTCCCGCACCTCGCAGGCGCGAGAGCGAGGAAACCGAACAGTCTTGACGGCCTCATCCTCTGCCAGTGGAGGGTGAAGCGCCAGTGCTAGGCCCGGACGATGGCGGCAGCCTTTTCGTCCGTTACCGGAACTTCCTTGGCGTCGCCGTTGGTCTTCTGTCCGGGCTTGCGGATATCGATGCCGCCCTTGAAGAACGCGCCATCTTCGATGGAGATGCGCTGGGCGACGACGTCACCGGTCAGCGAGCCTTCGCTGCGGATGTCCACGCGGTCGCTGGCCACCAGGTTGCCGCGCACCTTGCCCAACACGACGATCTCGCGGGCGTTGATGTTGGCGGCGACCACGCCGTTGCGGCCGACGGTCACGCGATTGCCGGCGAGGTTGATGGAGCCCTCCACCCGGCCGTCGATGTACAGCGACTCGGAACCTGACACTTCGCCTTTGATGACCAGCGACTTACCGATGGTCGCCTGCTCGGCGGAGTTGATAACCGCACTGCGGGGGGCGCCGGCCGGCAGCGGCTCGGCTGGGGTCATGCTGGGCGTGGTCGGGCTCATGGTCTTCTCCGGTTGCGGGGGAGTTGCGGGTTGATTAGCGGGCTTCCACATGGTGCTCTGAAAAATCCTTTCCTTGAATTCACGGTCGGGTCATGACGCCAACCGGGATCCCCGGCACAACCAGTTTCTGTCCGCGGAGAGCCCGGCCGTCCTCTGTTGCTGTCTTACCCTTGCGCTTGCTTGCGGGCAAGAAAAATCGTCTTCCATGTACCGGATGAGGAACAGATCAACCGCACTTCGTTCGCCAAACCACCCATCCCTGACGTGAGCAACCAGGAAAGCAGAGTTGCTGGAACAACGGCACTTGTCTATTGATCAGCGCGCGCGCCGCCTCCATCTTCCACAACCCCCAGCAGCGGACGATGTAATTATTCCTGTCCGGGTTGAATTTGTTATATCAGCAAAGGCCATTTCAGGAAATCCCCTCCTCTTAGGATAAAGTTACGTTAGGCCAAGGAGGCAGGCGAAATCCGCCTTGGTACCACCCCCTGCGGAAATCATGCTATCCGACCGTGCCATCCTGGAGAAGATCTGCCGCCAGCCGAAGCGGACGGCTGGCCTCAAACAGTTGATCCGCGAGCTGGGCGTTCATGGAGACGAACGGCGCGAACTGACCCAGCGGCTTGAGGAGTTGGTCAAGCGTGGCGAACTGGTCGCGGTCCCCGGCGACCGCTACGCCATCCCTCAGACCGCCGGCCGCAACCAGGTGCTGGGACGCTTGAGCATGCACCGCGACGGTTACGGGTTTGTGATCCCAGAGGCCCCGGACGTAAAGCAGCGACTGAGTGGAGACATTTTCATCCCGGCAGTCGCCATTGCTACGGCCATGCACGGCGACCGCGTGCTGGTCGAGATGGGCGCCGTACGCGAGGGCCGAGCCGAAGGGCGCATCATTCGCGTCGTCGGGCGCGCCCACGCCACCGTGGTTGGGACGTTCCATTATGGGACGCGCTTCAACTATGTGACCCCCATCGACGAGAAGATCACCCAGGAGATAGTGATCCCGAGAGGGATGGAACGGCCCCAACCCATGGCCGAGGTGGGAAAACAGAAGGGTAAGGCGATCCATCGAGTTTTGGGCCAGGAAGCCCGGCGCAGCACCGAATTTGACGACCTGGAAAACGTCGTGGTGGACGTGGAGATCACCGATTGGCCCTCGCCTACGCAGAACCCGCGCGGGCGGGTAATGGAGATTCTCGGTTACGAAGACGATTTCGGCGTGGATGTGGAGATCATCATCCGCAAGTTCCACCTGCCGCATCGCTTCCCGGCGGAGGTGCTGGAAGAAGCCCAGTCGGTCGAAGACATCATTCCCCACAGCGAGTTGCGCTGGCGGAGCGACTACCGCAGCCTGCCCATCGTGACCATAGACGGCGAGACGGCGCGCGACTTCGACGACGCCGTCTTCGTCCGGCGCCTGGCTAACGGCAATTACGAGCTGCAGGTCCACATCGCCGACGTGGCGCACTACGTCACCGACGGGTCGGCGCTCGACCGCGAAGCCCGCCTGCGCGGCACGTCGGTTTACTTCCCCGATCGCGCCGTGCCCATGCTCCCGGTTGAGCTCTCGACTGACATCTGCTCACTGCGCCCCGACGTGGACCGGCTGGTGATGTCCTGCGTGATGGAGATCGACCACCACGGCGAGATCACGGGCTACGAGCTGCACCCGGGCGTGATCCGCTCCGCCGAGCGCATGACCTATACCAACGTCAACCTGGTGCTCGAAGGCGACGCGCCGCTGCGCGAGCGCTACGCGCGCCTGGCCGGAACGTTCGAACTGATGCGCGAGCTGGCGCTCATCCTCAACCGCAAACGGGTACGCCGCGGCTCCATCGATTTCGACCTGCCGGAGCCGGTGATCGAATTCGACCGGGAAGGCATGATGCGCGGCGTTACGCGCTCGGAGCGCAACATCGCGCACCGCATCATCGAAGAGTTCATGCTCTCGGCCAACGAGTGCGTGGCTTCGTACCTTGAACACAAGGGCGTGCCTTCGCTCTACCGCATCCACGAGAAACCCGATCCCAAGCGGGTCTTCGAGTTCGAGACCATCGCCGCCGGCTTCGGATACTCGCTGGGCGTGGGCGCGCTGCCGGTGCGGCGCATGGAGATGCGCGCCGAGCGCCGCGCGCGTCACGGCACCGGACGTCCGGCTCACGTGATCGAACTGCCGGAAGAGGTCCACATCACGCCGCGCATGTACCAGAAGCTGACCCAGAAGATCGCCGGCAAGCCCGAAGAGCGCATTCTTTCCTACCTGATGCTGCGCTCGCTCAAGCAGGCCCGCTATTCGGAGGAGAATGTCGGGCACTTCGCACTGGCCGCGCCGACCTATACGCACTTTACTTCGCCCATTCGGCGTTATCCCGACCTGATCGTCCATCGCATTTTGAAGGATGTACTCAGCGCCGAGGACGGCCGCGGCGTGCCCGTGCACAGCCAGACGCCGTCGCCATGGTCGAAGCGAGCGGGAAGACACGACGCGGGAGGGCACGACTTCAGTCGTGCCGCAAACGATGCCAGAAAGAAAGGGGCTTCAGCCCCTGCACCGCTTTCCGAGGAAGAACTGCACGACATCGCCGAAGAGTCCAGCCAAGCGGAGCGCCGCGCCGACGACGCCGAGCGCGAGTTGATCGAGTGGAAGAAGATCCGGTTCATGCGCGAGCGCGTAGGAGACGAGTTCGATGCTCTGATCGTAAGCATCACCAAGTTTGGCTTCTTTGTCGAGCTGATGGACATGTTCATCGAGGGCCTGGTACCGATCGGGACGCTGACCGGCGACCGCTACACTTACCGCGAGAACACCAAACAGATCATCGGCGAACGGACTAAGAAGAAGTATTCTCTCGGCGATCGGGTGAAAGTCGTGCTCGACCGCATCGACCAGATGCAGAGAAAGCTGCAGTTCGCGGTACTGGAGGAGGAGCCGTCACGAGCACAGAAACCGCATCGGCATCGTTAGGAGGTACCGAGTACCGAGTTACGAGTGCCCAGTAACGAGTTAAAGCGGCCTGAAACCAGCTTATCAGATAGAATCCCCAGCATGTTGCGCTTTTCTACCGCGGGCGAATCGCACGGCGAAGCTCTGGTGGCCGTGCTCTCCGGCGTGCCCGCCGGGTTGAAGATCGACCGCGACTTCATCGACCGCGAACTCTGGCGGCGGCAGCAGGGATACGGCCGCGGCGGGCGCATGAAGATCGAGAGTGACAGCGCGCACATCCTCTCCGGCGTGCGCCATGGCGCGACCATCGGTTCGCCCATCGCGCTGACCATCGAGAACCGCGACTGGAAGAACTGGCAGGAGGCGCTGCCCGTCGGCGCCGGCGATCCGGAGAAGCACAAGGCGGTGAACTCGCCCCGGCCCGGCCACGCCGATCTGGCTGGAGCGCTGAAGTACAACTTCCCGGAAGCCCGCTACGTGCTGGAACGCGCTTCGGCGCGGGAATCGGCGGCGCGCGTGGCCGTCGGCGCCATCGCCAAGCTGCTGCTGCGGGAATTCGGCATCGAGGTGCTCAGCCACGTGCTTGCCGTCGGCGGCGCCGCGGTGCGGGACGCCGAGATCCCCTGGGAAAAGCTTCAGGCCCTCCACGCCCGCGAGGAAGTACTGCTCAACTGCGCCGATGCTGAAGCCGAGGAGCGCATGAAAGCGGAAGTGGACAACGCGCTCAAGACGGGCGACTCCGTCGGCGGAGTTTTCGAGGTCGTCGCGCGCGGCGTTCCTCCGGGTCTCGGGACCTACGCCAACTGGGACGAGCGCCTGGACGCGCTGCTGGCCGCGGCGGTGATGTCGCTGCAGGCGGTAAAGGCGGTGGAGATTGGCACTGGCATCGGCGCTGCCGCCTCGCCCGGGTCCGCTGTTCACGATGCGATAGGATATGGGCGCCCCAAGGGAAACGGTCACGGCGGCTACACTGGGTTCACGCGCAGGACAAACCACGCCGGCGGCATCGAAGGCGGCATCTCCAACGGCGAGGACATCCTCGTGCGCGGGTACCTGAAGCCGATCTCGACGCTGCGGCGACCGCTGGAGTCGGTGGACTTCAGGAGCCGTGAGCCGGTGAAGGCCGCCTACGAGCGCTCGGATGTGTGTGTGGTCCCGGCAGCCGGCGTGGGAGGCGAAGCCATGGTGGCGCTGACGCTGGCGCGCTGCGCCCTGGAAAAATTCGGCGGCGATTCCATGGGCGAGGTATTGCGGAACTTTGAGGGCTACAAGAAACAGCTTAAGGACTATTGATAATCCGCACTGACAACTGGCAACTGACCACTGGCAACTGCTCTTGATGATCTATCCCGTCGTGAAATATGGCAACCCGGTGCTGGAGAAGCCGGCCGAGACCGTCACCCACTTCGACGACGAGCTGCGCAAGCTGGTCGAGGACATGTTCGAGTCCATGTACGCGGCGCACGGCGTGGGCCTGGCAGCCCCGCAGATCGGCATCCCCAAACGCGTTGCCGTGATCGACGTTTCTTTCAAGGAAGATCCCAAGGCCAAGCTGGTGCTGGTGAATCCGGAGATCATCCGTACCGAGGGAAAACAGCGCGGGAGCGAGGGCTGCCTGAGCCTGCCCGAGTTCCGCGAAGAGGTCACGCGGCCGCTGCGCGTCATCGTGCGCGCCCAGGACGCCTCCGGCAAGCACTTCGAAACCACCGGCGAAGAGCTGCTGGCGCGCGCGCTCATGCACGAGACCGACCACCTCAACGGCAAGCTCTACATCAGCCACATCAGCGCCCTCAAACGCGATCTCATGAAGCGCAAGATCCGCAAACTGATGAAGGCGGGAGAATGGTAGGGACTTGTGATTGGCGATTCCTGATTCCTGATTGATCGTTGGTATGGCGCGCGGGCTCGGTAGCTACCCACCGCGGCCGCTTACGCCTTCAGCTTCTCCGCGAAAGCCTTGCGAAACTTCTCCAGCTTGGGCGCGATGATGAACCGGCAGTACGGCTGCTCGGTATTCTCGTTGAAGTAGTTCTGGTGATAATCCTCGCCGACGTAGAACGTGCCCGCCGGCTCGACCGCCGTAACGATGGGCGCGGAGAATTCACGCGCGGCCGTGAGCTCGGCGATCACCTGCTCGGCTTCCCGCCGCTGCTCATCCGAGCTGTAGAAGATGACGGAGCGATACTGCGTGCCGACGTCGTTGCCCTGCCGGTTGAGCGTGGTGGGATCGTGGATGGCAAAGAACACGTCGAGCAGGTCGCGATAGCTGATCTGGCCCGGGTCGAAGCTCACGCGCACCACCTCCGCATGGCCTGTGCTTCCCGTGCAGACCTGCTTGTAGGTGGGCTTCTCGACGCGGCCTCCCGAGTAGCCTGATTCCACCGACTTGACGCCCGGCAGCCGCTGGAACACGGCCTCAAGACACCAGAAACACCCTCCGCCGAAGATCGCAGTTTCGAGGTTTGGCATAAACGTTGGATGCGCGGCGGGCCGGGAAGTTCCAAATGCACAAGCTCGGGAACGCCCCCGGCTAAAGGACAGTGACCTCGGAGCTAGCGTCGCCGGTTAGTGACGCCAGCTCCGAGGAAGAGATTGATGGACGGTTTTGCTGCTTCCCACGCGGTACTGGAATATGCCAACGTCATCTGCGAGCCCACTCCTTGTGCCGAACCCCTAATCCTTGTCGTCCTCATCCGTGTGAACTCGAACTAGGGTGCGCGTCCGATGGCACTCGCGCTCGAAATATAAGGATGTAGTCGACGAGGTTTCCACAATCAATATTTCGATGGCCGGCCCTGCGCTGCTGAGCAGCATCGTGCTTTTGTCCGGCGTAATCTGACCAGTTAGCTGCGGGGCCGCAAGAGTGAATGGCGGACCGGCAGGAAGGACTTTTCCACTCACGGATGTAAAAGTCACTGTCACAATACCGTCATCGGCTATTGTGTAGGTAAACGTGACCGAGTACTCGGACGAACTTTCGCCTGCGTTTGAAGCCGGGGGATTGGTGAGAATGAGCTCTTTGAATTGCCCGCTTCCCGTTCCATCGGCCTTGATTTTCAAGGTCCCTTGTACGCTAGACGATTGAACCGACGCAGGAACAAACGGGGACGTAGGCGGAGACGATGACGGGGCAGATACAAGGCACGCATTATCCCCGATAGAAAAGTAAGTTCCCTTTACTTTGTTCCATCCATTATCCCCAGCTAAAGGGAGCGATACAACCGTTGCAAATACGACAACGGCTGCCAGGCTGATTGCAAACACCAAAAGCTTTTTCGGTTTCATGAGGCCTCCTCTCGTCTCTAGGCTTGGGTCCTTCGCCTCAGGGGGTGCTGCGCCCCTTAGTGGGAAGCGCTCTTCGGTGAGGCGTTCGGTTGGTTTAATGACTGACCGGTCCGCTGCTTGGTCCGCCGGACGAACGCGTCACTAGCCCGGACCGCCATATTCGATGAGGTTCTGCGATGCGTTAGGATCGCCCTCGGGCACGGGTTTGTTCTCGGAATCCGCACCGCCCTTTGCACGCGGTTCAGTTGCCTTCTCGGGAGTCGTCGCCACTTCAGCGCTGGTGGCGACAGGCTCGCTGGTCACGCCGCTGCTCACCGCAACGGTCGAGCTGGCAACCGCTGGTGGGGCGCTCGGCGACGCAGTGGCCTGCTCTTGCGCCGCCAGACTGACAGCCGCGAACACGAGTGCGACAAACAGAATTGAAATAATGTTTTTCATGGAAATGCTCCTTTCTTGTGGACGAAAGTGAATGTTGGTGTTGGCCCTTCGAACTTTGTGCCGAACGGCACGCCATCGGCTTCGCCCACTGTTTCTGCTCCTACCCTTCAAAGCGAGAAATCGAGCGAAAAGTGGTAACCACCACAGCGGCCCCTCATTGCGCGAGGATTAATGGATAGTCACATCTAGAAGTCCTGTTATCCGCTGCAGCCCTGTAAGGCTTATTTCTTGAAGGAGTGGTGAATGAATGCGGTGCTATGATTCTTGATGTCTGCCCGGGACCTGGGTTCTGAGGTACGGCAATGCTTGCAACCCAGGAACAACCGCGAGAAGTCACGCGGCTCTTACTGGCGTGGAATGACGGCGACGAGAGCGCGCTGGAGAAGCTGGTCCCGCTTGTTTACGACGAGCTACGACGTCTTGCGAAGCGTCGCGTGCGGCTGGAACGTCCCGGTCACACTCTGCAAACCACCGCGTTAATCAATGAGGCCTACCTGCGACTGGTGGACGTGCATAACGTGCACTGGCAGAACCGCGCCCACTTTTTTGCACTTTGTGCGCGTTTGATGCGGCGAATCCTCGTCGATTACGCGCGCGGACGCCGCTACGCCAAGCGCGGCGGCGGAGCGCAGCCCATTTCTCTGGATCAATCGCTGCCGGTCGCAGCAGGTCGTTCGCCGGATTTGGTCGCGGTGGACGAAGCCCTCCACGCTTTGGCCGAGGTCGATGCCCGCAAAGCTCAGGTCGTGGAGCTGCGTTTTTTCGGCGGGCTGACACTTGAGGAAGCGGCCGCAGTCCTGAAGGTTTCCCCGGAAACTGTGCGGCGAGATTGGAGGCTGGCGAAGGTCTGGTTGCTGCGCCAACTCAGCGGGGACAGGCAAGATGCCTAAGAGCTGGAGCCAAGTCGAGGAGCTTTACCACTCCGTAGCCGCCCTGCAGCCACACGAGCGTGATGCATTCCTGGAACAAGCCTGCAAGGGAGATCAGGAGTTGCGTAAGGAAGTGGAGTCGCTGCTCGCGCATGAGCCGCAGGCCGAGAACTTCATAGAGTCGCCGGCACTCGAGGTTGCGGCCGACCTGATGGCTGATGGCGAACAACAATCAATGGTGGGACGAGAGGTGGGCCACTATCGCATCGTGTCGCTGCTGGGCGAGGGCGGCATGGGCGTGGTCTACAAGGCAGAAGACACTAAGCTGGGCCGTTCCGTGGCATTGAAGTTTCTGCCGGAAGAACTCTCCAAAGACCGTCAAGCGCTGGATCGCTTCCAGCGCGAGGCTCGGGCGGCTTCGGCCCTCGATCACCCCAACATCTGCACCATCTACGAAATTGGCGAGCACGAGGGCCAGCCCTTCATCGCAATGCAGTTTCTGGAGGGCCAGACGCTCAAGCAGCGCATTACCGGGAAGCCGTTGGATAACGACACCGTGCTGGACTTGGGAGTTCAGATTGCCGATGCACTGGAGGCTGCACACGGCAAAGGCATCATCCACCGCGACATCAAGCCGGCCAACATATTCGTTACCGAGCAGGGACAGGCTAAGGTGCTGGACTTTGGCGTTGCCAAGGTGCTCCAGCAGAAGGCAGAAGCGGCAGCCGTTGGAGTTGCGGCGAGATCAACGCTAAAAGATCAGCACTTGACGGCTACCGGAAGCACGCCGGGCACCATGGGCTACATGTCGCCGGAACAGGTTTTGGGTAAGGAACTGGACGCGCGCACGGATTTGTTCTCCGTGGGAGTGGTTTTGTACGAAATGGCGACGGGGGCGCAACCGTTCGCACGTGAAACCTCCGATGAGATTGCTGAGGCAATCCTGCACCAAGAGCCGGTAGCACCAGTGCGTTTAAACAAGGACGTCCCTGCCGGGCTGGAACGTGTCATCAATAAATCACTCCGGAAGGACCGCGAGGCTCGTTATCAGCACGCCTCCGAAATACGGGAGGATCTGCGGAGGCTGAAGCACGACAGCCCAGCACGCGTGCAGAGGTGGCGCCGAAGGACGGCGGTAGCAGTGGCCGCTGTCGTCCTGGCGCCCCTGCTTGCCCTGGTGACCTGGTTCGCGGCATTGCGTCCGACGTCGGGCGGAGGGGCCATTGATTCCCTCGCTGTGTTGCCCTTCGTCAACACCAGCGCAGACCCAAGCACGGATTACTTGAGCGATGGCATCACCGAAAGTGTCATCGACAACCTCTCAAAACTGCCAAGCCTGCGCGTGATGGCACGCGGAACCGTGTTCCGCTACAAAGGAAAAGAGAGCGATCCACTGAAGGTCGGGCGGGACCTGCACGTTCGCGCAGTTCTCTCTGGAAGACTGGTGCAGCGCGAAAACATGGTGGTTGTGCAGGCAGAGCTGATCGATGTTGCCAACGGCTCCCGGTTGTGGGGTGGCCAATATAGCCGCAATATGGCCGACGTCTTTGCTTTGCAGGAGGACCTTTCGTCCGAAATCTCTGAGAGGCTGCGGCTGCGACTGACAGGCGAGGAGAAGCAGCGGCTGACCAAACGCTACACGGAAAATGCCGAGGCCTATCAGCTCTTTCTAAAGGGCCGCTATTACTGGAACAAAGGAACCGACGAAGGAGCAAAGAAGGCCATCGAATACTTCCAGCAGGCTATCGAGAAAGATCCCAACTATGCGCTGGCCTACTCTGCATTGGCTGATGCTTACAACCTTCTCTCGGCTTTCGCCTGGCTTCCCCCGCGGGAGGCGATACCGAAATCGAAAGTCGCGGCCCAGAAGGCTTTGGAGATTGATGATCGTCTGGCAGAAGCTCATGCCGCGCTGGGATATGCCAGCTTCAGCTACGACTATGACTGGCCAGCCGCCGGGAAGCATTTTGAGCGGGCGCGTGCGCTGAATCCGTCGGCGGCCGTTGGGTTCGGATATTCCATTTATCTTTCCGGTCTCGGACGGCACGGCGAAGCCGTGACCATAGCAAAAGGAGCCCTTGATCTCGACCCGATTCCCCTAATGAGCAACTTCAGATTGGCCCGCACACTTTACATGGCCCGACGGTACGACGACTCTATTGGACAGTGCAAGAAGATACTGGAGATGGATCCCAGTTTCCCTCTTGCACACTGGCAGTTAGGCCAATCTTATTTAGAAAAAGCGATGTACCGAGAAGCCTTATCGGAGCTCGAAAAATACAACACACTAACCCACGGCCACCCCATCGCCCTTGCGTATCTGGGGAACGTACTTGCCCGGTCAGGTGAACGACACCGGGCCCTCCACGTACTCGAAGAACTCAAGGCGGCTTCCAGGCAGAAATACGCTTATTCCCTTGGTTTCGCCCGCATCTATGCGGGGCTGGGTGACAAGGAGCAAGCCTTTGCGTGGCTCGAAGCAGGCTACGAGGAGCGCTCAACTCCGCTCTATTTTCTAAAAGTGGATCCGATCTGGGATCCGCTGCGCTCCGACCGGCGCTTTGATGACCTCCTGCGGCGCATCGGCCTCTCTCCCGGAGGTGGTGTTATTGACTCCCTTGCGGTGCTGCCCTTCGTCAACACTAGCGCCGACCCGAACACGGAATACTTGAGCGATGGCATCACCGAAAGCGTGATCGACGACCTCGCACAACTGCCAAGCCTGCGCGTGATGGCGCGCGGAACTGTGTTTCGCTACAAGGGAAAAAAGAACGATCCTTTGAAGATCGGGCGCGACCTGAGCGTCCGCGCGGTTCTTTCGGGAAGGCTCGTGCAGCGCGGGAATGCTGTGGTCGTGCAGGCGGAACTCATCGATGTTGAGAATGGGTCCCGGCTATGGGGTGGCCAATACAGCCACAAGATGGCCGACGTCTTCGCTTTGCAGGAGGACCTTTCGTCCGAAATCTCTGAGAGGCTGCGGCTGCGCCTGACCGGCGAGGAGAAGCAGCGGCTGACAAAACGCTATACGGAAAATGCCGAAGCGTATCAGCTCTATCTGAAGGGCCGCTATTTCTGGAACAAAGGAACCGAGGAAGGAGCAAAGAAAGCCATCGAATGCTTCCAGCAGGCCATCGAAAAAGACCCGGGCTACGCGCTGGCTTACTCCTGGCTGGCTGGCGCCTACGACACGCTCGCGGGTTTTGGTTGGCTTCCTCCGCGGGAGGCGATACCGAAATCGAGGGCGGCGGCCCTGAAGGCGTTGGAGATCGATGACCGTCAGGCAATCGCCCATGCTGAACTCGGATACATCAGCTTTAGCTACGACTATGATTGGCCAGCCGCCGGAAAGCATTATGCGCGGGCGATTGCGCTGACCCCGTCGGCTACCCTGTTTACGTATGCCGTCTACCTTACGGCTCTAGGACGGCACGACGAGGCCCTGGCAGAAGCAAAAAGAAGCCTGCAGATCGACCCGCTCGCCCCCATGCACAACTTTAGACTGGCCCGTGCGCTTTACATGGCACGACGATATGACGAGGCCATTGAACAGTGCAAGCAGATGCTGGAGATGGATCCGAGTTACCCGCTTGCCCATTGGCAGTTGGGGCAACTTTATGTAGAGAAAGGTATGTACCGAGAAGCCCTATCGGAGCTTGAAACGGACAAGGTGCTAACCCACGGCAGCCCGCCCGCTCTTGCCTATCTGGGGAACGTTCTTGCCCGCGCGGGTGAACGAAGCCGGGCACTCCAGGCACTCGAAGAACTCAAGGCGGTTTCCAAGCAAAAGTACGCCTACTCCCCTGGGTTCGCCCGCATCTATACGGGACTCGGCGACAAGGATCAAGCCTTCGCATGGCTCGAAAAAGCTTACGAGGAGCGCGCAACTCCGCTCTATTGGCTAAAAGTGGACCCGATCTGGGATCCTCTGCGCTCCGACCCACGCTTCAATGACCTGCTGCGCCGCATCGGCCTCTCTCCTTAAGCGGCCTGCACTCGCGCGTCTCAGGGCACGCGCTGCACGCGCCGTCCCCAGCGCTGAGCGACCACTTGCAGGTTCCTGTTGAGATCGACAGACCCGCCCAGCAGCGTCGTGCGTCCGGGATAGTTGTAGCGCAGGTCGATGAAGCGTACCCGGTAGGCGACATCGCGGTCATCCAGTCGCTCGGTGGTGATCAGTGGATACCTCGCCCAATCCAAGTACACGCGGCCGAGATAGGAGTTCTTGGCCGCTTCCAGCACCGGGGTGTCCTCCGGCTTGTAGTAAGTGCGCACGCGGGGATCGATCCGGCCGCCGAGGCAGTCGACCAGCATGGTCTGGTAGAAATCGCGGGTCTCAACCACTCCGTGCCATACAAAGGGATTCCAGGGATAGGGGAAAGCGGAAACGCGCAGCGCGTCCTGGCCCTGGTAGATGCGCGATTCCAGCGCCGCCACCGCCCGCCGATGATAGAAGTCCCGCACTCCCCACATCAGCACTACCGCCACGAGCGCCGCGATGGCGCCCGCGCGTCCGCGGAACAGCGGCTGGCGCGCGCCGATCTCCTCATGGATCAATCCGAACAGCGCGGGCAGGGTCAGCCCCAGGATCAGCACAATCAGCATGAACGGCTCGATGATCGACACCGTGTCCCAGTCCACCCACTTGTAGGAAAGAGGCTCAAACATGCGGATGCCATAGGCGGTGGTGTAGTCGAGCAGGATGTGGCTGAGCGGTCCCAGCAGCGCGATGGCGTAGAGCACTCCCCAGCGTATCGGTAAGTGCCTCGGTCCCATGGTCATGGGCGCACTGGGATCGAGGCGGCGTTTGTTGAATAGCCGGTTCCAGCCCCACACCACCAGCACCGTGAGCGCGGCCATCACCGGTACGCCAACGAAGGAGTGTGTCCACCCGCGATGGTGCTGCAGGCCAGCGACCGGACCCCGTATAGCCCAGAAGACGTCGATGTCGGAAGCTTCCGCGGCCAGCACCAGCGTGGCCGTGGCCAGGCCCGTCTTGCGGTTCAAGCCGGCGCGGCTCATGCAGGCGCCGGTCAGCAGATGCGTGATCGGTTCCAAATGGTCGGCGAAACTGAATGGAGTTTAACATCCGCTACTGCCGTCGGTGGTCGTTAGTCGTTGGCAAACCGATTCAGCGGCAATCGACCAACGACTAACGATCAACCGCAACTTTTGGCACGAGAAGCGTGAGCGCATTGGGCACCGTGCTGAAGCGCACCGGCAAGCCGCCGAGGAGCTCGCCGTCCGCTTCCGCATATATGTTGCCAGAAGGCTCTCCCGCGATCGGCCGGCAAACCGCTTTGCGTGCGCACATTACGTCGACGCCCGGCGTCTTCCAGCGCTGCTCGAGCAGTGCGCGCAACAGATACAGGCAATAGGAAACGCGGCTGGCGTTGCGGAACAGGACGAGCTGCAGATCATCCTTCTCCAGGCCGGCGTCAGGAGCGAGCCAGCGCAGGATGCCTCCAAACTGGCGCAGGCGCACCGCCATCACCTGCGTGACACTCACACTGTGAGTTTCTCCCTGGAGATTGCGCCACTCGACTTCAAAGCGCTGGAAACGATGAGTCAGCAAGAGGTGCAGGGCTTCGCCGTAGTAGGCCGCCATGCCCTGCCGCTGCTTGGCGGTGATGTTCATCTGGTAGAGCATGCGGGCGTCCACGCCCGCGCCCGCGATGGCGATGAAGTAGCGCGCGTGCGGGCGTCCCGTCCCACGCTCCGGACACTCGACTCGGCCGAGCGCGATTCTGCGCGGTTCGCTGGTCAGGATCGCCCGGGCCGCGCGCACCGGATTCCGGGAGAGTCGCAGGTCGTTGGCGAGAGAATTGCCCGTGCCCAGCGGGATGACGCCCATCGGTGTATTGGTTCCGGCCAGCCCCTGCAGCACGTCGTGGACGGTGCCATCGCCGCCGCAGGCGAGCACTGTGTCATAGCCTGCGGCGATCGCCTCGCGCGCCTGCTCACCGGCCGAGCCCGGGGCCCGTGTTTCCACGGTTTCTGCCTTCGCCCCGGCGGCGCGCAGCACGGCGGCAGCGGCTTCCACGTCGGCGCGTCGACGCTCGCGGTTCTTCCCGGCTATGGGGTTGTACAGCAGGACTACTTTCCGCATGTAGAGCTAAACATAGACGAATGGGATACCGCGTCAACCCCTAGGGACCACGAAGCGAACCCGGCGTCCTGCCATCTATAATCTCGCCCATGCCCGTGGCCGCCCAGGATGTGCAGCGCAGGATCGAGGCCCTGCGCGAGAAAATCCGCCATCACGAACACCTCTACTACGTCCTTGACCAGCCGGAGATCTCCGACGCCGAGTTCGACCGGCTGATGCAGCAGCTCAAGCAGCTCGAAGCCGAGCGCCCGGAGCTGGTCACCGCGGATTCTCCCACCCAGCGTGTCGGCGGCAAGCCGCGCGAGGGATTCGTCAAGGTGCCGCACTCCAGTCCCATGCTGTCGCTCGACAACGCCTACAACGAGCAGGAGCTGCGCGACTGGGAGCGGCGGGTGCGCGATCTTTCCGGCCGCCGCGATATCGAGTACGTCTGCGAACTCAAGCTTGACGGCCTCTCCATGGCCCTGCGCTACGCCGGTGACCATGGAGGGTCGAAACTCGTCCTCGGCATTACCCGCGGCGACGGCTCGGTAGGCGAAGACGTCACGCCCAATGTGAAAACCATTCGCTCCGTTCCGCTCTCCATCCCGGCGGCCACCCTGAAGAAAGCCAGGCTGCCGCAGGAATTCGAGGTACGCGGCGAAGTCGTGATGCCCCTCAAGGCATTCGAGCGCATGAACGAAGAACGTGAGCGGCAGGGCCTGGCGAAGTTCGCCAACCCGCGCAATGCCGGCGCCGGTGCCGTACGCGCGCTCGATCCCAACATCACCGCCGAGCGTCGTCTCGACTTCTACTCCTACTTCCTGCTGGTGGACGGTCGCACATTTCTCGACCGCCAATCCGACGCGCTCGAGGCCCTGCGCACAGCGGGGTTCAAAGTGAATCCCAACTGGCGTCTGGCGCAGAACATAGACGAAGTCTGGAGCTTCATCGCGTCCTGGGAAGAAAAGCGAGACAGCCTCGGCTACGAGATCGATGGCGTGGTCATCAAGGTGAACGAGACGCGGCTGTGGCGGGAGCTGGGCTTCACCGGCAAAGCGCCGCGCTGGGCCATCGCCTACAAATACGCGGCGCGCTCGGGCGTCACGCAGATCGAGGACATCCAGGTCCAGGTGGGGCGCACCGGCAAGCTCACGCCGGTCGCGCACCTGAAGCCCGTGCCCATCGGCGGCACCACCGTCAGCCGCGCCACCCTCCACAACATGGACGAGATCGAGCGCCTGGGAGTACGCATCGGCGACTGGGTGACGGTCGAGCGCGGCGGTGACGTGATCCCTAAGGTGGTCGCGGTCGTCGAGGACAAGGGCCATCCTCGCGGCACACGCCACTTCCGCATGCCGGAGCGCTGTCCGGAGTGCGGCGGGCATGTGGTACGCATCGAAGGCGAAGCCGACCACCGCTGCGTGAACGCCAACTGCCCGGCCAAGCTGCGCGAGTCCATCCTGCACTTCGCCTCGCGCTCGGTGATGAACATCGATGGGTTGGGCGACGCGCTGGTCAACCAACTCTGCGACCGCGGGTTGGTCAAAAACGTCGCGGACATCTACCGGCTGAAGGATCGGAAACCTGAACTCCTTGATCTCGAAAGAATGGGCGAGAGGTCAGTGGAGAATCTGTTGCGGGAGATCGAAGCCACGAAGAATCTGCCGCTGGAGCGCGTGATCTACGGGCTTGGTATCCGCTTCGTAGGCGAGCGCACCGCGCAGTTTCTGGCCGAACACTTCGGCTCGATGGACGATCTTATCGAAGCGGCTACTTTGAAGGACGAAGCCGCCAGCATCGCCAAGTTGGAAGAGGTAGAAGAAGTGGGGCCGCGCATCGCCGAGAGCATCCGCGAGTTTTTCGAGGAATCGCGCAATCGCAAGCTGGTGGACGACCTGCGAAAGGCCGGCCTTACGTTCAAAGGCAAGAAGAAAGAGCGTGGGACCAAGCTTGCCGGCCAGACTTTTGTCCTGACGGGAACCCTAACGCGCTACTCGCGCGACGAAGCCAAGAAGCTGATCGAGGACTCCGGCGGACGCGTCTCCGGCTCCGTCAGCAAGAAGACCGACTACGTGGTCGCCGGCGCCGATCCCGGCTCCAAGCTCGATAAGGCCCGCGAGCTGGGAGTGAAGGTGATAGGGGAAAGGGGAATGGAAGAGCTGTTAGGCAACTAGCAATTAGGACAGCACCCCAAATCTGCTTTTCTTCCCAAAAGTGGCGATTTGGTGGAAAATGCTCGCCAGTGAGGTGAGGGATGGCAACTCCGATCACAGAAGTGCAAGCTCTGCCTGTACGCAACCTGAGCCAGCAGTTGATGCAGATCGCCTCGGGCTTTCAGCTATCGGGCTGTCTCTACGTCGCTGCCAAGTTAAACATTGCAGACCTGGTGGCGGCCGGACCCCGCCCCGTCGAGACGCTCGCCGCCGATACGAATACGCAGGCTGACCCCCTGTACCGGGTTCTCCGCGCGCTGATCAGTGTCGGCATCTTCTCCGAACCGGCGCCGCGAACCATCGGGCTGTCGCCCGCGGCTGAACCGCTGCGCAGCGACATCCCAGGAAGCGTGCGCGGGCTGGTCGTGTGGGCGGCCCATCCGTTCTTAATGCACGTTTCCAGTGATCTGATGCACTCGGTCACCACGGGCAAACCCGCGATCGAGCATCTTTATGGGAAGCCGGCCTTCGAGTGCTTTGCCTCCATGCCCGAGGTGAACTACGACTTCAACAACGGGATGACGGCCATCAGCGCCGACCTTGCTCCCGCGGTGCTCGATGCCTATGACTTTTCTGGCATCGCCACGCTCATGGATGTTGCGGGCGGTCATGGATACTTCATCTGCGAGGCGTTAAGACGGCATCCCCAGATGAAAGGGATTCTGCTGGATCAGCCCGGCGTGTTGGAAGGAGCCAAGTGTACGCTGTGCGACATGCGCCTGGACGACCGCTGCCAGCCTATTGCCGGCAACTTCTTTGACCACATCCCGGCGGGCGCCGACGCCTATTTCATGCAGCACATCATTCATGACTGGGACGACGAATCCGCGCTGCGAATCCTGGGCAACGTGCGCCAGGCGCTCGCCGCAGCTCCGAACGGCCGTCTGATCATTGTAGACATGGTGCTCCCGGAGGATTCACGTCCGCACCCGGGCAAGTTGCTCGACCTGCTGATGCTGATGTTCCCCGGTGGGCGCGAGCGGACAGAGGCGGAGTGGCGTTCGCTGTTAGACAAGGCAGGATTCGTCGTAACCAGGATTCTGCCAACCAGAGTGGCCGACAGCGTAATCGAGGCGGTGCTCCCTCTGCGTTGACGTCCCAGCGGAGGAGCCCCAGAACCGACCCCAATGTGCTAAAGCGATTTTGCAACAACTATCGGCGCGCTGCCATCCAAGATGGCGTCCGTTACCGTGGAGGAAAACTCCGTGACAAATGCGAGCCGTGTTGTGGTGATCCGTCTTCTGGTTCTGGGGCTGTTGATTCTCGCCGCCACGTCGTTGGCGCAGGAGCGCGCGCCCATCGCAGAACAAATCGCCAAGACCTATGGTCTCGACTCGTTCAGTCAAATCGAGGCCATCCGCTACACCTTCAACGCAGAGGGAGCGCTCAACCTTTCTCGAACCTGGGTATGGGAGCCCAAGACCAACCAGGTCTCCTACGAGGGAAAAGACAAGGCGGGCAAGCTGGTGAAGCTTACGTACCTGCGCTCTCAGGTTAGCAGCCAGCCCGCCGCGGTGAAGGAGGGAATCGATCCGGGTTTCATCAACGATCAATATTGGCTGCTCTTTCCCTTCCATCTTGTCTGGGACGCGACCGCCAAAGTGGAAGACACAGGCATGCACAAACTGGCGATGGGGAAGGGTTCCGCCAGGCGCGTGGTGATGACCTATCCATCGGATGGTGGGTACACGCCCGGCGACACCTGGGAACTTTTCGTTGGCGCCGACAACCGCATCCAGGAATGGGTCTACCACCGTGGCGGAAGCGCAAAGCCGTCCGGTATTTGGACTTGGGTGGAATACAAGAAGGCCGGCCCGCTGCTTGTCTCGCAGAACCATCTCGGAACGATATTTGCTTTGCCCGGCGCTGCGAAGCCTCTGCCGGCGGGGAAGCCGCAGCGGATCTTTTTTTCGGATGTGTCCGTCAAGCTGGTTGGGTCAAATGCCTGGGTGAACGCGCAGTAGACGAACGATGACCGCTCGCTCGCGTTCAGGATATCCGGGGAAGCTGTCTACCCGATCTCCAGGTAGCTGTCGATCCAGCGTTTGACTTCCAGGCGGCGTTCATCGGTGGGGTCAAAGCGGATGCCGAGCATATCGGAGGCCTCGCGTTTCCAGCACACGCTGGCGCGCGCGACCACCACCTTGCCCTTGGGCGGCAGGCTAAAGGTGACCTCGACCGGCTCTTCCTTGGGCAGGCGGAAGTCAGTCTTCATCGACATGCCGCCGGCGCTGATCTCCACGCTGTTGGCGCGGAAGGTGTTGCCGTTTCCATACTCCACTTTCACCTCGGTCACCACCGGCAGGCGCACATAGCGCCGCAGCTCGTGCACCACCAGCAGGTGGGTCGAGCGCACCACCTTCAGTGCCGTCGGGCGCTCCACCGGCTCATTGATGACGGCGTTGATGCCCAGCTTGGAGAAGCGCAGGGCTTCCTGGGTGTCGCGCGAAATGCCGTAGATGACGATGCGCGAGTTCGAGGCCGAGTTGCGGGCGGCGCTGAGCACGCTCTCCGCCTCCGGTTGGCCCAGATGCACCACGCAGGCTTCGAACTTTTCCTTCTGCAAACGCTTCTCAGCGTCGCCGTTGCTGCTGACGGTCTGGATGCCGAAGTGCTTGAAGCACTCGCGCAGCACCGTGCTGACGGGTTCCTCGAGTCCCGCAAGCAGGACGCGGGCAACGATCCTTCGGGGCATGAATGGCAGGGGAGAAGCGGGAATCGGGGATGAAACGACCTTGGCCATTGGTTATTAGTCCGCTTTCATTGTGCTTTGCGCCCGCCTGCCGTGCAACTCTCTTTCGTAACCGTTTGGACAGCGCCGCGCGGGAAACCGGCGTAGCACCTTGGGTCGGAGCGGCTGCACTGGATCGGGTGCAGCAGGCGGTCAGAAAGTACGGCGCAGCACATCCGCGGTGATCACGCGGTTGCGGCCGCTCTGTTTGGCGGCGTAGAGCGCCTCGTCGGCGGACTGGACCAGCTCGTCGCGCGTGCTTCCCTGGGCAGGGAACTCGGCCACCCCGGCGCTGATGGTTACGTTGCCGGCCAGGCCGGGAAAATGCCAGCTCTCCACCACCCGCCGCAGTTTGTCGGAAACCGCCAGCGCGCTCTCCAGAGTGGTCTCCGGCGTGATGATGGCGAACTCTTCTCCGCCGTAACGGGTCACAACATCGCTCTGGCGCAGTTGCTGCGCCAGGATGGCGGAGACCTGGCGCAGCACTTCGTCCCCCAGCAGGTGGCCGAAGTCATCGTTGAGCTGTTTGAAGTGGTCGATGTCCGCCATGATCACCGAGAAGG
>Ga0187777_10000179_pt1 | contig 47943 bp, 42 predicted proteins | sample 1015_Q2_SP5_10_M_FD_132416 | JGI IMG/M metagenome (GOLD analysis project Ga0187777, IMG submission 132416) | Tropical peat soil microbial communities from peatlands in Department of Meta, Colombia - 1015_Q2_SP5_10_MG | ecosystem: Environmental > Terrestrial > Soil > Wetlands > Peat | place... | reverse complement strand
CTCTACCGCTCACTGGCCGAGCGCGGAGTGCAACCACACTCGGCGGAGTGGAAGAACGCCGCCGAAGAGGTGATGCAGCGGCAGCGCGAGGCCATGCGCAGCCGGCTGTTTCCCACGATCCCGGCGAGCCGTTACATCTGCTTCTATCCCATGGACCGCCGCCGCGGCGAAGAGCGCAACTGGTACCTGCTGCCCTTCGCCGAGCGCCAGCGGCAGATGGAGGAGCACGGGCTGGTCGGGCGTCGCTACGCCGGGCAGGTGCAGCAGATCATCTCTGGCTCCATCGGCTTTGATGATTGGGAGTGGGGCGTCGATCTGTTCGCCGACGATCCACTGGTCTTCAAACGGCTCATCTACGAGATGCGGTTCGATGAGGTGAGCGCGGTCTATGCCCTTTTTGGGAAATTTTATTTGGGCATCCGCTGCCCGGTCAGCCAGCTTGGCGATCTGTTAGCCGGAAGCTTGCCGGCGCAGAAGTAAGCTGCGAGAGCTACCCCTCCCCCCAGCAATCCTTTGGAATCATGAACTTAGACCAGACTTGGCTAACAAAATCTCTGGATTCAGGGAGTTACGGGCGAAATCTTGATTTCAAATGACTTAGGGCTAGCCATATCTGTGAGATATAGCTAAGTTGTCGATGGGTAATTCTAGCATAGCTTGTCAAGAGGGGCGGTGGAAAAGCTGAAGCGCTCGGGGAGTTGGTTTCGTTTTGGGAAAGCGTCGTTCGCGCCCCTTGCCCTGGTTTTGGCGCAAACCGGAGCGAATGGAATCATAAGAGACAATGCCGGGACTTGGCAGCATAGAAGTAACCCTGAGCGCTGCTATTTCGTTGACGGTCGGCTGCTTCGACAGTAATCTTGAGCCATGTCCGTGAAAAATATTCTGCTTGGCCAGGTGTGGCGCAACGATGCCAATGGCCAGAACTATCTGGTGACCAAAGTCTACAGCGAGGTATTCGCGCAGTACGCCATGCTGCGCAAAGCGGCCGCGGACGCGGCGAGTGTGGATACGGTGCGCGTGAAAGTGCAGAAGACGGGCGACAGCGCCACGCTGCCGGGTTATACCTTCACCCAGGAATCGCAGGACTTCTGAAGCAGCCTTTGCAGGCAGAATCTCTGGCCCAACCATTCACATGTCCGTTCTGTGGGGCGCACGACTACACCATCGTGCTGCACAACGCCGACGTAGCCGGGGCCACACTGCGGGAGGAGTTCTTCTGGGACGCAGAGGCCGGGGAATATTCCTCTGACGGGACGGTGGTGGTTGACAGCCAGTCGGTGGAGAGCGAGCGAGCGCAGGCGAGCTGCACACATTGCGAGAAGGATGTCTCGGAGGCGGTCTCGGCTTATGAAGACAGTCTGAGCGGAGAAGCTGAGGGATGATCGCGAAAATCCTGGCGGCGATCAGCGTCTTTATCATCAGCGTGATCTCGGGTACGGGATACCTGGGAATCATGCTGCTGATGGCCATCGAATCGGCGTGCATTCCGCTGCCGTCGGAGATCATCATGCCGTTTTCGGGCGCGCTCATCGTGCCCATGGTGGCGGCGCAATATCACCGCGAGCCGCTGCAATTGCTCTGGGTGGCGACCGCAGGGGCGCTGGGATGCAATCTGGGCTCAGCAGTGGCTTATGCGGTGGGTTTTTACGGCGGGCGCCCTGTGGTCCACAGGTTCGGCCACTGGATCTGGCTGAACGAACACGATCTCGACCTGGCTGACCGGTTCTTCGCTCGATATGGGAGCCTGGCGGTCTTTCTGGCACGGCTGTTGCCGGTAATCCGGACGTTCATCGCGCTGCCTGCGGGTATAGCGCGGATGCCGCAGGGGCGGTTCCATATCTACACATTTCTAGGCTCGTGGCCGTGGTGCTTTGGGCTGGCATATCTGGGGATGAAGGCGGGGGAAAACTGGGACTATCTGCGAGGCTACTTCCACAAGTTCGATGCGGTCATCGGCGCAGTGCTGCTGGCGGGAATCGTCTGGTTCGTGTGGACGCACTGGCGATACCGCGTGCGCACGGCCTAGGGCTCATCGCGCGAGAATCAAGACTACGGCCAGCGCGGCCACGACCAGCTTGGCCAGCCATCCCAGGGAGTGAGAAAAGACGAGGGCGGGGTGCATCTTGATGAAGAGTGCGTTGGTGATGACGATGGGCAGAGGGGCGATGACCCAGACGGCGAGGGCCAGTTTGAGGGTGGTGTCGTAGTTGTAAAGGTGAAGGCGCTGGCAGGTGAAGATAAAGGCGCTGCAGGTGACGAGGCCCAACACGGTCGACCAGGCGACAGCTTTGCCGTCGGCCCCGCTGGCGACGGACTTGCGCCAGACTTCGGGATAAGCGTTGTACTTGGCATGGAAGAGCACGCCCATGAAAAGCCAGTCGGTGAAGGATGCCACGACGCCGGCGGCGAGAGCAGCGAGAGCGAATCGTCCCCAATTCATTGAATCACCTCCAGGATGCGCCTTAGCAGGCAGCGGCATTCTAGTCCCAGAGGCGCCGGAAAAACCAGCAGTTTGCAATTCCAGTTTGGATACGAGAAGATGAGTGTTTCGCTTCTCGAGCAGTAGGAACCCTGTAAGAGCGCTTCCGGGAAAGACGCCAGCACCCTCCTATGCCCAACAAACCGACCACACAAGCGGCTGAAAAGCAGACGCTGGCTCCCGCCAAAGGGAAGCTTGGCATCATGATCCCGGGTATGGGAGCGGTGGCAACGACTTTTGTCGCGGGGGTCGAGGCGATCCGCAAGGGCCACGCCAAGCCGATCGGCTCGCTGACGCAGATGGGGACGATAAGGCTGGGGAAGCGAACGGACGGGCGGTCGCCGCAGATCAAGAAGTTCGTGCCTCTAGCCAAACTGGAGAGCCTGGTCTTCACCGGCTGGGACATCTTTCGTGACGACATGTACCAGGCGGCGGTGAAGGCAGGGGTGCTGGAACGCGATCTGCTCGATGAGGTAAAGCCATTCCTGCAATCGGTGAAACCGCTGCCAGCGGTCTTTGACCGGCACTACGTGAAGAAGCTAGACGGTCCCAACGTAAAGAAGGGCAAGAGCAAGATGGAGCTGGCGGAGCAGCTTCGCCAGGACATCCGGGATTTCAGGAAATCCTCAGGCGTGGACCGGCTGGTGATGATCTGGTGCGGCTCGACGGAGATCTTTCTGCAGCCGCGGGCGGTGCATCAATCTGTCAGGGCATTTGAGAAGGGGTTGATGCGCAACGACGAGAACATCGCCCCTTCGATGATCTACGCCTATGCGGCGCTTTCCGAGGGCGTTCCTTACGCCAACGGCGCGCCCAACCTGACGGTAGATATTCCGGCGATGCAGGAGCTTTCGCGGCGGAACCGCGCGCCCATCTGCGGCAAGGACTACAAGACAGGCCAGACGCTGATGAAGACGGTGCTGGCGCCCGCGTTCAAGGCGCGAATGCTCGGCCTGCATGGCTGGTTCTCTACCAACATCCTGGGGAACAGGGACGGCGAGGTATTGGACGATCCGGAGTCGTTCAAGACGAAGGAAGAGTCGAAGCTCTCGGTACTGGAGCAAATCCTGCAGCCCAAACTGTACCCGGAGCTCTACAAGGATTTTTACCACAAGGTAAGGATCAACTATTACCCGCCGCGCGGGGATAACAAAGAGGGTTGGGACAACATCGATATCTTCGGATGGCTGGGGTATCCGATGCAGATCAAACTGGATTTTCTATGCCGCGATTCCATCCTGGCGGCGCCCATCGTGCTCGATCTGGTGCTTTTCCTCGATCTGGCCCAGCGCAGCTCAGAGCTGGGAGGGATGGGGATCCAGGAGTGGCTCAGCTTCTACTTCAAGTCACCAATGCACGCGCCCAAGCTCTATCCGGAACATGACCTGTTCATCCAACTGATGAAGCTAAAGAACACGCTGCGCCACCTGATGGGCGAGGAGCTCATCACCCACCTGGGCCTCGAGTACTACGACTAGCTTCCCAAAAAAGATTGCGGGCCGGATAACCAAAGAGGGGAATTTGTGCGTCCAATGAAATGGGTCAGTGTATGGTCTTATTGAGCTTTACGGAATCGCGCTAAAATTCGGATATATAATTTGAATTGAAGTCGGCCCCGCCAGCCCAAGGGGGTGGCAGCTATGAAGAAGCAGATCAGTCTACAGCCGTGGTTTGCGGCCGGACCGTTGGCAGCGCTGCTGCTGGCCGCAACCCTTACCCTGGCTCAGGGCAGTTCGCAGCCCTCGACGCCTTCCACGGCTGGGCAGCCTACCTCGGGCACCGTTGCTGGCACTACCGCTTCCGACGCGAACGCAGCACCGCAGGATTCGAGCACAGTTCCGCCAGATACCGCGGACCAGAATGCGGGGCAGCCCTCCACCACCACGGCGAGCACCACTGCACCGGGAAACGATAAGTACAAGCATGATGGCGGGAAGGACGATATTGACGCCATCGGCAACCGCAAGATGGGCAACCGGGGACTGGGAAACTGGTACTCGCTGGAAAAAGAGATCGCCATGGGCAAGCAGTACGCCCAGCAGGTGGAGATGACCTCCAAGATGGTGACCGACCCGGTGGTAAATGAATACGTGAACCGGGTGGGACAGAACCTGGTGCGCAACTCGGATGCGAAGGTACCGTTCACGATCAAGGTGATCGATTCAGATGAGATCAATGCCTTCGCGCTGCCGGGCGGGTTCTTCTATGTCAATTCGGGTCTGATCCTTGCAGCCGACAATGAGGCCGAGATGGCGGGCGTAATGGCGCACGAGATCGCTCACGTCGCGGCGCGACATGCCACGCGGCAGGCGACGCGGGGAGAATGGGCGAACCTGATGACCATCCCGCTGATCTTCGTCGGCGGCGGCGCGGGGTATGCGGCGCGAGCGGCGGCGAGTTTTCTGATCCCGATGGGATTCATGAAGTTCTCGCGCGGCTTCGAATCAGAGGCGGACCACCTGGGCCTGGAGTACATGTACAAGACGGGATACGACCCGCAGGCCTTCATCGCGTTCTTCGAGAAGATCGAGGCGCAGGAGAAGAAGAAGCCGGGCACGCTGGCCAAGGCTTTCTCGACGCATCCGCAGACGCCGGACCGGGTGTCAGCCTCGAAGCAGGAGATCGCGACGGTGCTTCCGCCACGGGAGAGCTACGTGGTGAATACCTCAGAGTTCGACGAGGTGAAGGCTAGGCTGGCAGCCATAGAGAACCGACGCAAGCTGGATGACACGAAAGATGCTCATAAGCCCAGCCTGCGCCGCGCTACGACGGATACGCCGTCGAGCTCAGGCTCGCAGACCGGGCAGACGACAGATAATGGCCAGACCAACGATGACGGACGGCCGACGCTGAAGCGGCGCGACGAACAGCCGAACTAAGGCCAGTCATTGGGAATCGGGCGGAGCGCATGGCTCCGCCTATTTTTATGCCGCCGAGCTGCTTTCGACCTCGCCCATGCGGTTAAGGACGGCGCGTACGATCTCAAGTTCGCTGGTACCATCCTCAGGAAATGTAGCGGCGGCAAAGACCGGCTTGAGAGGCACGGCGGCGGTTTGGCCGAGTAGCGCGACTTCGGCAAGAGAATCGCGCACTTTCTGAATGACTCCATCCACTCTCTGGCGCGAGGTTTCCGGCAACACGAAGGCAAAGCGCTCGCCGTAGCGGCAGATGCTATCCACGGAGCGCATCTGGCGCTTCAAGGCCAGGGCGACCTGGCGCAGGAGTTCGTCACTGCGCTCGAAATCCTGGCGCCCGTTGCCCTGGCGCGGGGCTTCCAAGGCCATCATCAGCACAGAGAAATGTTTGTGGTAACGGCGGCTGCGGGCGGTCTCCTGCGCGGCCAGGACGTGGAAATAGCGCTGGTTGTATAGCCCGGTCAGGGAATCGGTGTTAGTGATGCGCCTGAGTTCATCCGCCAGCTGCACGTTGCGAATGGCGGTAGCACAGACGTCGGCAGCGGCCTGCGAGATGGAGCGGTCGTCGGCACTGAAGAACTGGGCAGAGGGGTGCGAAATGATGAGCGCGCCCAATGTTTCGCCGAGAGAGAGCAGCGGCACGCAGAGCTCAGAGCCAGCGCCACGGAAACAAGACGGCCAACCAGGGCGGTCGGCGATATCGTTGGCGACTACGTTGGTGCGTCCAGCGAAGGCGGCGGCGATGATCCCGGAGCGCTCCGAGGCGGAAAAATCCTCGGGCAGATTCTGATTGATCCCGGCGTAGGCACGCATTACAAGCTTGCCGTCGCGGTCGCGCAGAAGGATGCAGACGTCAGAGGCGTCGAAGGTGTCGTCAATCAGGTCGGCGAGATTGGTGAGCAGCTGCTCCACATCATTGGCGGCGGTCGCCGAGCGCGCGATCAGGTTGATGAGCTCTATCTGGCGCATGCGCCTGCGCTCGCTGGAATAGAGACGGGCATTTTCGACGGCAACGGCGGCCTGGCTGGCGAAGAGGGCCAGCAGGCCGATCATGGAATCGTTGAAGTAGTCGGGGTGCTCGCTGCCGATGCTGAGGACGCCGATCACTTCATCGCGCACCAGCAGAGGGAGGCCGAGTTCGCTGCGAACACGTTCATCTGCCATCAGGTAACGCGGCTCCTTGCGGACATCGGGAGCGTAGTAGGGCATCTTGGTATACGCGACCCAGCCGCTGATGCCATCTTTGCCGATAGCGAGGCGCAGGTTTTGGATCGACTCATCGCGAAAACCGTTCTGAGCGCGGCAGTAGAGCTTCTGGGTGGCAGGATCCACCAGGAAAATGGCGCAGTTGGCGGTGCCGAAATAATTGCGCACAATGAGCAGTATCTGATGAAGCACAGATTCGACGTCCATGCTCGAAAGAATCATCTCGGTGGATTCCTGGAGCACGGCGACTTCGCGGATGCTGGGGTGAATGGCCTTGAGCGGCGAATCAGCCATGGCGCAATCTGGGCAAATCATCAGAACTCTGTCACAGGTTGAAAGGGAATGCAACAGCAGGGCAGGTGTTAGAAGAGGAACCTAGGTCTTCTTTTTCTTGCTGGCTGCGCACTTGCTCATGATGGCCTGATGCAGGCGTCCGCGCAGGTCCTCAGGAAGCTCGTACAGCTGGGAATCACGGTATATCTCGATGGTGTGCTTGGTGGTGCTGACCACGACATAGCATTTCTTGCACCAATGCAGATGTTCTTCCAGTTCGGCGCGCGTGCGCTGGTCGATGGCGCCATCGAGATAATCCGTCAGCTCTTTAAGGAACTCAGCGCATTTCACGATTTGCCATCTCCTGATGAACTCTTCTTAAAGTACCTGCTCAGCCGGTCGCGCAGCTGCAAGCGCGCCCGCAGCAGGCGCGACTTGACCGCGGGAACGCTCAAATCCAGCGCCTCGGCTGTTTCCTCGGTCGAAAGGCCTTCCACATCGCGCAACACAAACACCGTTCGAAAGCTCGAGGGCAGACCCTGGATCGTCTTGCTCAGAATCTCGTGCAATTCCGCCTGCTTGTATAGCTGCTCGGGATTGGGGGCCCAGTCAGCCACTTCGCGCGGAACGGAATCTTCTTCAGTCTTAACGTCCTCGTCGAGCGACACCGTCTTAGCGGTACGCCGCTTGCGCAACTTCATGAGCGCTTCATTGACGGCGATGCGTACCAGCCAGGTGTAAAACTTCGACTGTTCCTGGAACGACTCGAGGTTCTGATAAGACTTTAGGAACGCCTCCTGTACCACATCCTCGGCATCTTCGCGATTCTGGGTAATGTGCTGCGCAATGCGGAAGATGTTGCGGTCGTACCGCTTCACCAGCTCCTCAAACGCGCCCATTTCGCCGCGTTTGGCAGCGCGCACCAGCGCCAGATCGTCGCCAGTAACTTCGGCCCTCTGTGATTGGATGGGCATCATGGGTACGGGATTCTTTTCTTCGAGCAAAAAATCGCGCTCTGCCTATTGTACAGGCTCCCGCGCCGCATAACTTCGGCAGCCACATTCTTGGCCGGAACCGCCGGCTGTAGCCCTCCAAGCAAAGCCGTATCAGCTGAGCACAACGGAATGCGAAAGCCATTGTGGAACAGCGGCCCCTGAATGGTTACTAAAGATACATGCACTCTTATTGACACCTGTGTAATTGGCCCTATAATCGCCTACAAGAAGGACTTAGCCCCGGGTGCCTACAGCCCGAGGGAGACTCCGCCTAAATTCCAAAAGACTCTGAAGGACCATGGCTGACTCACAAGAAATCAAGGGCATCGTCGAAAGCGTGATCGCCAAGGTCTTCGACAAGCGCATCCCTGAATTGCGCAAAGATCTGCATCGGGGCGTCGGCGAAAGCCTGGGGAGCCGCGTATCTGAGCTACAGCTCGATGTCGAGACCGGCGTAGCCGACATGTTCAACGCACGAATCGAAGAGATCCGCGGGCAAGTCGCCAAGGGCGTCGGCGAAGTGATGCACAGCCAAATCGGCGACCTGCGAAAAGATGTGGAGCACGGCGTCACGGAGACCATCAAGGCGCGCGCTTCGGAGATCCGCCAGCATGTGGAAGCTGGCATGGGCGAGGTGTTGAACAACCGCGCCGCCGACCTGCGCCGCGAGATCGAAGGAACGGTTTCCGGGATCTTTCACCTGCGCGCTGGTGAGCTGCAGAAGGATATTGAGCGCATGGTGGCTGAGGCAGCCAGCACAAGACTTGGCTCACTGCGTCAAGAGATCGAGAAAGCGGTCGAAGGCAGCGCCGAGCATCGCGTGCTGGAACTACGCAAGGACGTAGAACGCATTGTCTCGGAGAAGACAGAGCAACGGGTCGAGGAGCTACGGAAAGACGTGCACCGCATCGTGATGGAGGTCGCCGATAAGCGCGCAAACACGTTGCGACAGGAAGTCGAGCGCGTAGTGGGTGAAACAGCCGAGCATCGAATCAACGATCTGCGCAAAGATGTGGAGCGCGTGGTTGGCGAGGTGGCCGAGCACCGGGTCGCGAGCATCCGCAAAGACGTGGAGAAGGCGGTTGCCGAAGCCGGCGAGCAGCGTGTGGAAGAATTGCGCAATGATCTGGCCCATCAGGTGACGTCTGAGCTTGAGCCAACGATGAAAGGCAAGGCCCCGGAGGCGCCGGTTTCGGCTTTGCTCGATTCCGCCATTGCAACCATTCAGGAGTCCAGCTCGCAGACAGACATACTGCGCGCTCTGCTCGACGGAGCCGCACATTTGAGCAGCCGTGTGGCTCTGCTGGTCATCAAGGGGGGGAGCGCGGCCGGCTGGCAGGCGCGGGGCTTCGAAGACAACAGCGGGATCAAGAAGGTCAACGTCGATGTTGGCCAGGGGCTTGTGGGGAAGGCAGTCCAGGGAAAAACGACGGCTTCCGGGCCGATGGCCGAGTTTGACTCGAAGTTCGCATCGCACATGGGCGCACCCAAGCAGGGGACGGTGTGGCTAGTCCCACTCATGGTCAAGGACAAGACCCCGGCGCTGCTCTACGCCGACTCCGGTCCGCGCAGCGATGGGGAGTGCGACAACGCCGCTTTGCAGCTGCTGGTACGAAGCGCAGGAATCTGGCTGGAACTGCTCAGCTTAAGGAAGAGCGCGGGCGGAGCTGCGGCGACGATAGAGGCACCGCCGGAGCCCGCGAGTCAGCCTGCGCCTGAGCCCGCAGCTGCCGCGCCTTCGCCAGCCGCAGCGGTCCCTGAGCCGCCGCCACCGCCACCGCCGGTTCCGGCCGCGCCTAAGACGCATGAGCCGGCACATAAGGCTGCTGAGCCGCCGATGTCGCCGGCCGACGAGGAGATCCACAAGAAGGCAAAGAGATTTGCCAAGCTGCTGGTGGATGAAATCAAGTTGTATAACCAGGCAAAGGTCAATGAAGGCAGGCAGCATAAAGATCTCTATAGCCGCTTGAAAGAAGACATCGAAAAGAGCCGCGCCAGCTATGACAAGCGGTACGGAAACACGGCAGCCGCCAGCGGTGATTACTTCAATCAGGAAGTGATCAAGGTACTGGCGGAGAATGACGCAGCCGTTTTAGGGAGCGGCTTCAGTCGGTAGTTCACGTGTCCACGCGCTGCAGTAAAACTCTCCCGCTGCTGGTCGTTTTTCTTGGCGCCACGCTTCCGCTTTCCCCCGCAACGAAGAAAAGCAGCACTGGCCAGCGAGCAGCGCAGCACGCACAGCTCGTAAGATCCCTGCAAGCCAGGAAAGTTGTGAGAGTTTTTGTCGCCTCAACCGACCTGAGGCCGATGGCCTTGCAGCTCCTGCAGTCGCGAACGCCTGCGGCTTACGCCGGCGTGGAGAAATACGCGCAAAGCCATGCCGGACAGGATGTCGCCAGCCTGGCATGGTTTGTGCTGGGCTACGCTCATCTGCTGGATCAGCAGGGCGCAGCTGCGATCCCTTACCTGCAAAAAGCGCGTCCGCAGGCCGGGGAGCTGGCCGACTATGTGGACCTCTACTTAGCCAGGGCTCACTCCGAAGCCGGGGACAGTAAGAGCGCTATCTCGACGCTATACGGCTTTGAAGAGAAGTATTCGACCTCGATCTTGCGCCGTGATGCGGCGCTGGAAGAAGCGGCGGCTTTGCTCGCTAGCCAGCAACCGGCACGGGCCCTGGAGCTGCTCAAGACGCACCGCACGCCACCGCGCGCTGACATGGAACTGGCTATTGGCCGGGCCTCGGTGGAATTGCAGGACACAGCAGCTGCCATCGATGCATTCCGCCGAGTCTATTTCACCATGCCTATCTCGGCAGAGGCTTCGGCCGCTGAGTCCGAGCTGCATGCCCTGGCGCGCAACCAGCCGCTGGTTCCGGCCGGCAGAGAGCTTCGCCAGGAGCGGGCAAGGGCCCTGCTTGACGCGCATCACGCGGCTGAAGCGGTACCCGAGTATCGCAGCCTTCTGGCTGATGCACCGCGCGAGGAACAGCCGGCAGCGACGCTGGGGCTGGCCAATGCGCTGTGGCTGAGCGGACATGCACACGAGGCTTCTGACCTGCTGCGCAAGATGCCTGACCCCGGCGGTGAACTGGCGGCGCAGAGGCTCTATTACCTGGTTGAGCTTTCGCGCTCGGATCCTAGGACGGCCGGTGATTATCTCTCGCAACTGCGGGCCTCAGCACCCCAGAGTCCCTGGTTGGCTGAAGCCCTGCTTACTGCCGCCAATATTTATCTTCTGCGGGATGACGACGGTACTGCTTCGCGCTTCTACGCGGAGTTGGCGGGCCGCTTCCCCTCAGGTCCGCACGGGCCATACGCGAACTGGAAGGCGGGCTGGCTGCAATTCCGCATGGGAGACGTGGAAAACGCCAAGCAGGCGTTCGAGCGCCAGATCGCTCTGTTTCCGACCTCGGCTGAAGCGAGCAGCGCTCTGTACTGGCGGGGCCGGATGGCGGAAGAAGAAAAGCAGCCGGGACGTGCCCGGGCTTATTACCTGGCGACAGCGCAGAATTATGGGAATGACTATTACAGCGAGCTTTCGCGCCGGCGGCTGCACGACATCGGAATAGGACCGGTAGCGCCGGCGGACCGAGATCCTTTGCTGGAGCAGCTGCAGAGAAAGCAGCTCTCCCTTCATTTTTCGGTCGATCCCTCCCCAGACAGTGTTCGCTATCAGAAGAGCCTGTTGCTGGAGAACTGCGGCATGATCGACCTGGCGGCGCGCGAGTTGCAGGCGGCCAACGCCAGCTGGAGCGCGCCACAGATCGCCCGGTTGTTCAACGACGCGGGCGAGTACAACCGCGCCTTGCGAACTCTGAAGCAGGCTGCGCCGGGCTATTTCACCGCAAGCCTGGACAACCTGCCACGGGAGATTTGGGAGGGACTGTTCCCGCGTCCCTACTGGGAGGCGCTGAACCGGTATGCTTCTGAGAACGGCCTGGATCCGTTCCTGGTGGCTTCGCTGATCCGGCAGGAATCGGAATTCAACGCCGCCGCCATCTCCCGGGCCAACGCCATAGGCCTGATGCAGTTGCTGCCTTCGGTCGGCAGGAAGATGGCTCGCGAAGCAAAAGTACCACGCTATAACACAGCCATGCTGCTGGAACCCTCGACCAACGTCGAGCTCGGCACCCGGTATCTACGGCAGTTGCTTGAGAAGTACAACGGTACGGTGGAGTACGCACTGGCCGCCTACAATGCCGGCGCCGACCGCGTGGACTCCTGGCGCAATCACCACTACCGTGATATCCAGGAGTTTGTAGAGGATATTCCATTCACCGAGACCCGCGACTATGTGCAGGCGGTGCTCCGCAACCAGCAGATGTATCAGCAGTTGTATCCGGCGCCCTGATCAGCGTGCGTTGGACTGAGGATCCGCTTCGGTCTTGGCGAAGAGGATCTCACCGACCAGCAGAAAGGCACCGACTACGATGGCACTGTCTGCTATGTTGAATGCTGGCCAGTGGGCGTTGCCGAGGTAGAAGTCGAGAAAGTCCACAACGTGGCCCTGAAAGACGCGGTCCCACAAATTTCCGAGGGCGCCACCAAGGATCAACGCCAGCCCAAACCCGCCCCAGGTGAATCGATGGCTGTTCTTCCAGAGGAGCACTGAAACCACTACCAGGGCCAGCATTGAAAACAGGATGAGCGCATCTGCCTTCCAGATCGAGGGTGAATCAGAAAACAGGCCAAAGGCTGCACCCTGGTTCTCAACATGGGTGATCTGAAAGAAGTCGGGAATGACGCGAAAGCTGTCATGCAGCAACAGATTGACGACGATGAGCCACTTGGTAAATTGGTCGGTCAACAGTACGGCCAGGGCAATGAGGAAATATGCTTTCCGATGAGCATGAAAAGCTGCTTGGGGTCTGGCCCCGATCTGTTTCGGCGAATAGGTGGTGGATGACATGTCAGACACTGACCGCCGTGTTCTCCGCCAGAGCGTGGCTGCAACGCTCACAGATGGTCGGATATTCGCGATCCTCACCTACATGGATGGAATAGTTCCAGCAGCGGTCGCATTTCTTTCCGTCCGCCTTATGCACGATCACCTTGACGGGTTCTGAGCCGTTTCCAGATGCATTCTGGCCGAGCCGCACCCCAGAGACGATCAGCAGCTCACGAAGATAGGGTTCATAGCGGCGGGCAGTGTCGTAAGCCGGCCCTTCCAACTCAAACGAGATTTGGGCCTCGAGACTGCTGCCGATGAGCTTGTTCTGCCGAGCCTGTTCAAGAACCTTAAGCGTGGCTTCTCGCAGGCCCATGAGAGTGGACCAGTCCCTGCGAATCGCCTCGGCATTTCCCAATACGGCGCCGGCAACCTCCTCAGGCGCCGCAAATCTTGCCAGGTGGATGCTCTCAAGCGATGATTCATGCGGCAGCGCTTGCCATACCTCTTCCATCGTGAAGCTGAGAACGGGAGCAAGAAGCTGTGACAAGACGGTGGCGATGCGCCATAGCGCGCTCTGCGCCGATCGCCTGCCTGTTGAACTGGCAGCAGCCGTGTACAGCCGATCTTTGAGAACATCGAAGTAAAAAGCGCTCAGGTCAACGACGCAGAACTGGGTCACACGCTGATAGATCTTATGGAAGGCAAACTCTTCATACCATTGACTCAGCTCGCGCGCCAGGTCGGCGGTGAGCACGAGCATGTACTGATCCAGAGGCAGCATTTGCTCCGGCGGCAGCGTATGTCTGGCGGGCTCGAAGTCATACAGGTTGCCGAGGACATTGCGGAATGTGTTGCGCAGCTTGCGATAATTCTCCGCCACGCGCTGCATCAGTTCTTCGGAAGCGTGCACATCCTCGCGAAAATCCACTGACGCAACCCAGAGCCGGATCACCTCTGCCCCCAGCCGGTCGGCGATCTCGACGGGATCGACCGCGTTGCCCAGAGACTTGTGCATGGCCCGGCCCTGCGGATCGAGCGTCCAACCCGGGGTAACTACCGAGCGATAAGGAGCCTTGCCACGCGCCCCCACGGCGCAAAGCAGGGAAGACTGAAACCATCCACGATACTGGTCGCCGCCCTCGAGGTAGAGATCCGCCGGCCAGGGCAGGTCCGGCGCGTGACCGAGCGTGACCGCGTGACTCACGCCGGATTCAAACCAGACGTCAATAATGTCTGACTCTTTGCGAAACTCTGTGCCCCCGCACTTTCCGCACCTGGCGCCTGAAGGTATGACCTGCGCAGGTTCTGTGCTGTACCATGCGTCCGCGCCGTGCTTGGCGAACAGTTCAACCACCGCCTGGCTGGTTTCTTTAGATCGCAACACCTCATTACACTGACCCTGGCCGCAAAAGAAGACCGGGATCGGCACTCCCCACACACGCTGGCGGCTGATGCACCAATCCGGACGAGTGGAGATCATGTTAGAGAAGCGCTCTTCGCCCCACGCCGGGTCCCACTTTACCTTCTTGATCTCATCCAGTGCCTTCTGGCGCAGTGTCGCGCCAGCCAGACCGGCCTCCATGGAGATGAACCATTGCTCAGTGGCGCGGAAGATGATGGGTTTGTGACAGCGCCAGCAATGCGGGTAAGAGTGCTCAAGTTTTTCCTCGGCCATCAAGGCACCACGATTCTTCAGCAGCTCGATGATGGGCTGATTGGCCTGAAAGACCGTCTTGCCGTTGTATTCCGGGAGCCCGTTGTGCAGTCTACCGGCAGCATCCACGTTGCAGGTCTGGTCCAACCGATAGCGTACCCCAGTATAGAAGTCGTCCGCGCCATGGGAGGGCGCTGTATGTACGGCGCCCGTACCCTGATCGAGGGTGACGTAATCGGCGAGCACGGCTAGGACCTGTCTATCCAGGAAGGGATGCGCGAAGGTTGCGCCTTCGAGGTGCTTGCCGGGAAAATTCGCCAGTTTCTTCTCAGGATGCAAGTGCAGTATTTCCGCGGTAGCAGCAAGCCGATCTGTAGCCACGATGTAGACTTCGCCATGGTTTTCGAAAGCCGTGTAGTCGAATTCCGGATGGAAGGCGACCGCCATGGAGGCAGGCAGCGTCCACGGTGTTGTGGTCCAGATGATGGTGGATACGCTCTTGCCGGCAAGCGCCGGATGGATCCTAACGGGCTCGCTATTCAGTCTGTAGCGTACCCAGATGCTCGGGCTGGTGTGGTTCTTGTACTCCACCTCGGCTTCGGCGAGCGCGGTGCGGTCGTTGATGCACCAGTAGACCGGTCGTAACCCGCGATAGACCGCGCCTTTTTCGAAGAACTCGAAGAACGTGGCGGCGACCACCGCTTCGTAATTCGGATACATGGTGGCGTAAGGATCTTCAAAGCGGCCGAGCACCGCGAGCCGCTTGAATTGGACCCGTTGCAGATTCAGATATTTTTCCGCATAGGCACGACAAGCCTTGCGAACTTCGAGCGGAGCCATCTCCAGCTTCTTGCGCCCCAAGGCTTCGTCAACCTTGATTTCAATGGGCAGACCGTGGCAGTCCCAGCCCGGAACGTAAGGCGAGTCGAAGCCGGCCATAGTCTTGGACTTGACGACAAAATCCTTCAGGCATTTGTTGAAAGCCGTGCCCAGATGAATGGGGCCGTTGGCGTAAGGCGGGCCATCGTGGAGAACGTACAGCGGCGCGCCCCTGCGAGCCTCGCGAATACGGTCGTATAGCCTCATCTCTTCCCACCGGGCCAACAGCTTGGGCTCGTTCGCCGGCAGATTGGCCTTCATGGGGAAGGATGTTCGAGGCAGATTGAGTGTGTTCTTCAGCTCCAACGGCGCCCTCATGATTTCCTGCAGCGAATGATTCAATTATATGCGAGGGCTTTGGCAGGCCTTGAGAACGCACTAATAGCGACAGTCAATGAAGGGCAGGTTAAGCCGGGACCAGCTTTTCGGTAAGATCCAATCCAGCTCGCAGAAGCAGCGACTCGACCAGCAGCTCGTTGAGCCGCGAAGCATCGAACTCAACTTTGACCACGTGACTCTTCTCGTCGAAGTGGATGGCGCGAATCCCATAGACCTCGCGGGCGCTCGAGACCGCGCGCACCTCTGCCTCGCCGGGAGTCAATCCATACTTGAAGGAAACATCGACGATAGTCATCTTAATTATGGGGCTCGACCGCTGCTCTCGTAACACTATAGCAGGAGACCAGAAGCCTATACGCGCCTTTTTGGATGCTTGAGCATCAATAGGCTGTAAGCTGGTCAAGTTTGCCATGGACGAATTCAAGGTCATTCAGCCGGCCACAGTCATCGATCCTGTGTGCGGTATGAAAGTCGATCCCTCTCGTGCACGCGGTTCAGTCGCCCGCGAGGGTAAGACCTACTACTTCTGCAGCATGGGTTGTGTACAAAAGTTTCAAGCCGATCCGAGAAAGTATCTGAACCAGCCGGCCGTGCACGGTCTGGTGCAGTCAAAGGGCCCGGGGGCGACCTCGCATACAAGTCATGCAGCGCCAGGTCTTCGAAAGGCCACGGACAAAGTCGAATATTTCTGCCCGATGGATCCTGAGGTGATCAGCAATGAGCCCGGCCATTGCCCCATCTGCGGAATGGCACTCGAGCCTCGCATGCTGGCCGGCGGCGCAGTGCCTGACAACACCGAACTGAAAAACATGTCTCGCCGCTTTTGGCTGGGACTGCTGCTGACCGTGCCTTTGTTTACAGCAGCTATGGCTGAGATGTTCGGGCTTCGGCTCGCCCTGGAACACGCAGTCGGTGGAGGGAGTCTGCTGACGTGGATCGAGTTTCTTGTGGCGACGCCTGTGGTGATGTGGGCGGGCTGGCCCTTGCTGGAGCGGGGCTGGCGCTCTTTTGCGAACAGGCAGCTCAACATGTTCAGCTTGATTAGCGTGGGGGTCGCGGCCGCCTATGGATATAGTGTGTTAGCAACGGTTGCGCCGCAGATTTTCCCAGCAACCTTTCGGGGAGAGAAGGGCATCCCGGATGTTTACTTCGAGGTGGCAGCGACTATTACGGTCTTAGTGCTGCTTGGCCAGGTGCTGGAACTCAGGGCCCGCGCACAAACCTCAAGTGCGATCCGCGCCTTGCTGGATCTGTCGCCCAAACTGGCTCACCGTATCGCTAATGACGGCAGGGAACAGGAAGTCTCTTTGGCGGAGGTTCAGCCCGGGTATCGCTTGCGCGTGCGCCCCGGCGAGAAGGTTCCGGTGGATGGAAAAGTCCTCGAGGGCGCAAGTGCTGTGGATGAATCCATGATCACCGGTGAATCAATACCGGTCGAAAAAGGGCCCGGCGACAAGGTCATAGGAGCAACGCTCAACGCAAGCGGCTCATTCATCATGCAGGCAGAGCGCGTGGGCAGCGACACGCTGCTGGCGCAAATCGTCCGCATGGTGGGGGAGGCGCAGCGCAGCCGGGCGCCCATCCAGCGCCTGGCCGATCAAGTTGCGGGATATTTCGTGCCGGCAGTTTTTCTCGCCGCCGTCATTACGTTCGTCGCCTGGTCTGCGTTCGGGCCGGCACCCCGCATGGCGCATGCTCTTTTATCTGCCGTCGCAGTGCTTATCATCGCCTGCCCCTGTGCGTTGGGTCTGGCGACGCCCATGGCAATCATGGTTGGGACAGGGCGTGGCGCTCACGCTGGTGTGCTTATCAAGAGTGCGGAAGCGCTGGAAGCGCTGGAGAGGATCGATACTTTACTGGTCGATAAGACCGGAACGCTCACGGTAGGGAAGCCGAGTGTGGTCGCACTTCAAGTCGTGCCCGGCGCAGGCGAGACAGAGAGCGACGCGCTGCGTCTTGCTGCAGCGCTTGAGCAGAACAGCGAGCATCCATTGGCTCGAGCGATCGTAGATGCTGTGAAAGCAAGAGGTCTAACCCTGCCCAGCGCCATAGGCTTCCAATCCTATGCGGGCGCAGGGGTTACTGGAGTTGTGGAGGGGAAGAGGTCGGCTGTCGGGAACCAGAGGTTGATGGAGCAGCTGCGCATTCCGATGGAAGCCGTCTCTGCCAGTCTTGATCGGCTGAGACAGGAAGGTCAGACCGTGGCACTGCTAGCTGTCGAGGGCCGTCTTTCTGCTCTCATTGGAATCGCCGACTCCCTTAAGTCAAACACGCCCAGCGCACTCTCTGATTTGAGCCAAGAGGGAGTTCGGGTGGTCATGGTCACGGGCGATAGCAGTGCCACCGCAGCTGCCGTTGCCAGAAAGCTAGGTCTGAGTGAATTTCATGCGGAGGCGACTCCCGAGCAAAAGCTGGTGCTTGTGAAGCAGATGCAGTCTGCGGGGAAGCGGGTAGCCATGGCAGGAGACGGCGTCAATGACGCACCAGCTCTGGCGCAAGCCGATGTGGGCATCGCCATGGGTACGGGAACCGACATCGCCATGGAAAGCGGCGGGATCACCCTAGTGAAAGGAGACCTGCGCGGACTTCTGCGGGCGCGCCGCCTGAGCCAGGCGACAATGCGGAATATCCGCCAAAACCTTTTCTTTGCGTTCGTCTACAACGCCATCGGCGTCCCGGTCGCTGCGGGAGTTCTTTATCCCTGGATTGGGCTGCTGCTCAGCCCCATGCTGGCAGCGGCTGCCATGAGTTTCAGTTCCGTCAGCGTGATCGCCAATTCTCTGCGATTGCGCAAAGCGCAGCTCTAGAGGGTCTTCAAATACTCCAGCATGTCCGGGTTGGTCCAATCCACCGCGCCGATAAACTTCCGGCGAATGATGCCGCGGCGATCAATGATGTAGGTCTCAGGCCAGCCAAAGGTACCATACAAGTCCGGGGACTTGCGCTGCGGATCGCGCACGGTCAGGAACTGTATGCCGTGCTCCTGTAAGAATCGGTGATAGGCCTCGGGGTCTTCGTCAATGCTGACCGCGACCACCTGCACGCGATCCTGGAGCTGGCTTTGCATCACAGCCAGGGAGGGTATCTCCTCGACGCAGGGCGGGCACCAGGTTGCCCAGAAGTTCAGCACGATCACCTTGTCCTTGATATCCGCCAGATGAACGCTGCGGTCTGAGTCGCGGACGGAAAAATCCGGGGCGCGCTGGCCGATCAAGTTGGGCTCACTGCCTCGGTCGCATCCGCTCGCAACGAGAGCCAGTGTCGCTGCCAGGACCCATCTCAAGATACATCGCACAACCGTATAATAAAGGTTTCTCCTGTACCGGCGTAAGAGCGCCGTGGAGCAAGAGAAAAGAGCATCGTTGCCAGGGGCTCGACATCTCATTGGAGAACAGTTTCGTGTCTTCTAAGAAGGAGATGGTATACCTGACGCGGAAAGTGGAGTTCTCCGCCTCGCACTACTACCACAACCCGGAACTTACGGCAGAGGAGAACAAGCGCATTTTCGGAAAATGCAATAATCCCCACGGGCACGGGCACAATTACACGCTGGAAGTGACGGTAAAGGGCGGGGTCGATCCCAAGTCCGGTTTTGTCGTCGACCTGAAGCAGCTGAAGGAGATCATGAATCGCGAGGTCGTTGAAGGACTCGATCACAGGCATCTCAATAAAGAAGTGCCGGAGTTTGCCAAAGCCATACCTACCTCGGAGAATCTGGCGATCGCCATCTGGCATCGTTTGGAGCCCAAGTTGAGGATGGCACAGCTCCACCGGGTAAGGCTTTATGAGACCCCGGACCTTTTCGTGGATTTCTACGGAGAAGCCTGATGTCGCGCGTCCACCTGACCCGCCGCTACCGCTTTTCTGCGTCACATCGACTCGATAGCCCGCAGCTCTCCGCTGCCCAAAACCGGCAGACGTACGGCAAGTGCAACAACCCGCACGGGCATGGACACAACTATGCGTTAGAGATCACAGTTGCTGGGACGGTGGATCCCAGGACCGGCATGGTATGCAATCTGGCGGAGTTGGATGGATTTGTGGAGAACCAGTTGTTAGAGCATTACGGTCATAGCAACTTGAATACCCTGGAAGAATTCTCGGCTCGGGTGCCAACCACCGAGAATCTCTCTGTGGAGATTTTCGAACGCTTGAAGAGCGGATTCTCTGCAGCGGAAATCGAGAAAGTGCGCCTGGAAGAAACCATGATGAACTCGTTCGAATACGCGGGCGGGGGCGCGCCCCTGCGGTGAGGGAGGGAAGTGAATGAAGCGAGCGACTGAACCAACTTCCATCACCAGTGCGAGCTACGAAGAGCTGGTGCGGGAACAACTCGTCCGCCTGGGTGAAGACCCGGAGCGAGAAGGCCTGCAGCGCACTCCTGAGCGCGTGCAGAAGGCCATGCGTCAACTGACGCGCGGATACGACGAGGATCCAGACAAGATCCTGAGAGGCGCTCTGTTCACCGTCTCTTACGACGAGATGGTCATCGTGAAAGATGTCGAGATGTTCAGCCTGTGCGAGCACCACATGCTGCCGTTCTTCGGCAAGGTTCATGTGGCTTACATTCCTAATGGCAAGGTCATCGGCTTAAGCAAGATACCTCGCTTGATAGATGTCTTTTCCCGGCGCCTGCAAGTGCAGGAGCGGCTAACGACACAGATTGCGGAGAGCATCCAGAAGGCGATTGAGCCACAGGGCGTGGGGGTTGTCATCGAAGCCCGCCATCTCTGCATGATGATGCGTGGAGTGGAAAAGCAGCACTCCTCAGCGGTGACATCGTCTATGCTGGGAGTATTCCGTGATAGCACTCAGACCCGTGAGGAATTCCTTTCACTCATCAGGCCGCGGCCCGGCAACGGCCTCTGAGGTCAAATGGACCAAGGAAAAGTCGGGACACTGTGGATCAGAGAGAGGCGGGGCTCACTCGTAAGAGAAGCGCTGAGGCCTGGCAGGCAATAGCTTGATAAGCGTCAGGCCGGCGACAAAGCCACCCACATGTGCCCAAAATGCAACGCCTCCGGTGGATTGGTGCGAGTAAGCGATCGAAGTCGCCGCCCCGCTGATGAACTGCACTACGAACCAGTAGCCGAGAATCACCCACGCTGGCAGCCAGGTGAAGAAAAAGAAGATGAAGGGAACGAGAGTCAACACGCGAGCTCCCGGATAAAGCAGGAAGTAGGCGCCCATCACGCCGGCGATGGCGCCGCTGGCGCCGACGCTGGGCACACTCGAGTTCCAGTTGAAGGCGACATGTACCAGAGATGCGAGAATCCCAGTGCCCAGATAAAACGCGAGATAACCGAAATGGCCTAGGTAATCCTCGACGTTATCTCCAAAGATCCACAACCACCACATGTTGAAGATCACGTGCAGCCAGGTGGCGTGCAGAAACATGGAAGTGAAAAAGGGAAGGATGGCTCCTACAACGGTGACATTTCCTCCAAGATGAAGCGCTTCCGGCAGGCGCACCGGCAAGATACCGAACTGCATGATGAAGGTGTTGCGGTCCTCCGGGCTGAGCAACAGCTCAAACAGAAAGATAGCCAGGTTGAGGCTAATGAGCAGGTAGTTGACATACGGAGTCGTGTAGCGCGGAGCGTCGTCGCGTATGGGAATCATCGAATGTGCGCCACAGGAACCGCTGCAGGAATCGGTTTCCTTACAATAGCAGATGAGTCGTCATGAATGCCGTCCTGGTCGTAGACAAGCCTGCTGGATTTTCATCTCACGACGTGGTGAATCGCGTACGACACATCACTGGAGAGCGCTCGGTCGGGCATATTGGAACATTGGACCCGATGGCGACTGGAGTGCTTCCGCTTTTGCTTGGGCGCTACACACGACTGGCGCAGTTCTATACCGGCACGGCGAAGAAGTATGAGGGGCAGATACGCTTCGGGTTTGCCACGGATACCTACGATACCGCCGGTGAGCCTGCGGGCCCATTGGTTGGTTGTGAGCTTGATCTTGGCAAAGTGCGTGACGCGGCGAGCAGCTTTTGTGGGGTCATTGAGCAAAACCCTCCGCCTTTCTCAGCCAAAAAACTGGCCGGGGTGCCGGCATACAGGCTCGCACGCTGCAAGCAGGAAGTACGGCTTGCGCCTGTGCGGGTGGAGGTGCGGGAGTTTGAGATCGTCGCTGTAGAGGGGGATTTGGCCAGTTTTCGCGCCAGTGTGGGGCCGGGCACATATCTCCGCAGCATCGCCCATGAATTGGGGCAGAAGCTAGGCGTGGGAGGGCACTTGGCAAGCCTGAGACGGACTGCTGTGGGAGAGTTCGGAGTCAATGAGGCACGGACGCTGGACCACGTAGCTGCTGCACTCAAGCAATGTCCGATAACAGATATTATGTTTAGTAATACTGTCGCCAGTGTTTTCGCCCATCCGCGCACGATCCTGCCTGCTATGCCCGCCATAACGGCGCCTGAAGAGGCCCTTCCCCGGTTGCTCAATGGAAATGCAGTCAACCTGCCCGATTTCTCGACGGCGAGCTTTGTCAAGGTCTTTCGAGGTGAGAGCGACCTGTTGGCGGTGGCCAGGCGTGTCGCTGGTACTCTGTTTCACCCGTGTGTTGTCCTGGGTGCGCCCATGGCCCGTGCGGTAGCCACCGACCAGACAGTCTAGTGTTGCGGGATGAGAGCCTTAGCTGGAAGCCAAGACAAGCTTACATCTTGTAGCGACCGAGGTCTTCGTCACCAAGCGTCTCCAGCCACTTGCGCAACTCCTCGCTGGAAACCCTCTCTTCGGGGCTGGCGGCGCGTTTCGACGTCTTCAGCACCTCGTCGTCGACAAAGATCGGACAATCCAGCCGGAGGGCCAGCGCCAGGGCGTCTGATGGACGCGAATCCACGCTGATGATGTGCCCTTGTCTTTCCAGCCAGATGACCGCGTAGAAAGTGTCTTCTTTCAGCTCGCTCACGACCACTTTATGCACCCGTGCATCCAGGCCAATAAGCACGTTCTTGATAAGGTCGTGTGTCATAGGCCGCGGGGTGGTGACCTTCTCGATCTCCAAGGCAATCGCGTTGGCTTCAAAGACGCCGACCCAGATGGGCAGCACCGTCTCCCCGTTCACGTCTTTCAGTACCACGATGGGCATATTGGTGACCGGGTCCATCATCAAGCCTCGAATTTTCATCTCGACTTCCATTCCACCCTCGATGGTTCGCTTAGCTTACCACTTCTCCCACCAGGCTGTTGGGGAAACTGCCGGTGACTCTAACCCGACAATAGCCACCTGCCACGGGCTCTTGGCCGCCGCGCGAGGCGAAGTTGAGCGTCTTGTTCTGGGAGGTGCGGCCCACCCACTGCCCCCGCGCCTCGTTCTTTCCCTCAACCATTACTTCAATTGTGCTTCCAACGTGCCTGTCGTAACTTGTCCTCTGGATCTCGCGCTGTATGTCCAACAGGGCCGCCAGGCGGCGAGCTTTCTCTTGCTCTGAGACACTGTCAATCATCCGCAGGGCCGGTGTATTCGGCCGCGGAGAATATTTGAACGCAAACACGCCGTCGTACCCGACTTCCCTCAGCAGGCTGATCGTCTCTTCGAGGTCGGCCTCAGTCTCACCGGGAAAGCCTACGATGATGTCCGTTGTAATGCTCAGGCTTCGGCGCGCGGACTTGATCCATCCAATGCGCTCCAGATACTCTTCGCGCGTATAGAGCCGCATCATAGTTTTGAGCACCCGTGAGGAGCCGCTTTGCACCGGCAGGTGGACATGGTCGCAGAGCGCAGGTACAGCATCAATCGCCTCCACGATGTCGCGGGTGAAGTCGCGCGGATGCGATGTGGTGAAGCGAACACGCCTGATCCCCGGAATCTCGCCCACTGCGGCCAGCAGTTCCGCGAACGACTTTCGAGCTGACGGGTCCAGGTAAGAATTCACGTTCTGTCCGAGCAGCTGAATCTCTGTAAACCCGTTCTCGGCCATACGTCGCGCCTCTGCCAGCACAGACTCAGAGCTGCGGCTGCGTTCTTTGCCGCGCGTGTACGGAACCACGCAATACGCACAGAACTTGTCACAGCCTTCGATGATGGTGATGTATCCGCGGTGCGGATTGCTGCGCTGAGTGAATTCCGTCTCAAAGGTCAGATCAGTCTGCCGGTGTTCGAGCCCGGTGATGCGAGTGTTCCCTGCCTCCAGTTGCACCAGCATCTGCGGCAGAGTGCGATATGAAGCCGAGCCCGCAACCAGCGAGACGTGAGGCGCGCGCTCGAAGATCTTCTCGCCCTCCTGCTGCGCCACGCATCCCAGGACGGCGAACTTCTTGCCCTCAGCCTGCAACCGCTTGTAATCATTCAAGCGATGGAAGACCTTCTGCTCCGCTTTATCGCGAATGGAGCAGGTGTTGTAGAGTATCAGTCCGGCTTCGGCGACGGTGGGCACCTGCTGGTAGCCCTGCGACAGGAGCGTCCCGATCACCTTTTCGGAATCGTGAACATTCATCTGACAGCCAAATGTCTCGATGTAGAACGTCTTTTGAGCATGCCCGGCCATTCAAACTTCAGTATATAGTGCAGGGCTGGAAAGCAGAGTCACGCCTGGCCAAAGGAGTAAGGCAGCCGCAGAATCTCATCAATCTCCGTGATTTCAAAGTCGGCTACTTCTTCGGGCGCTTGCGGCTCCAGCAGCGCGAACTCTCCGCCCCGCCGACGAACAGTATGCATCCCCAGACGTTTCCCGATCGCAATCTCCGCCGAGGGGCGGTCGCCGACAACAAGAAATTGCTCAGGCACGACCGAAGCAGTGCCCAAGATTTCGTGGAAGAGAGGCTCCTTTGTCATCTTCTTCTGCCGGTCGGCGAACAAGACCCGCTCGACCGACCCCTCTTCATGCAGGCCGAGAGCCGCGATCTTCGCCTGTTGAGTCTCAACTTCTCCGTAGCTCACAATGAAGTTGCGAACGCCGCGGCCGTGGAGCGTACGCAGCACCTTCAGAGAACCCGCAAATAATGTCAATTCTCCGACCGGATGAGAGAAGTATGCCTCGTGGGCAATCCGACTAAGCTCTGGCAGGTTGTCGGCCCCGAAGGCTCGCGCAACCTCCGCGTCAATACTCTTTAAGTGAGGGTCTTTGATGAACGCCTTCATACGGATGGCGAGTACCTGATCGACCGTCGCTCTGACTCCGGCTCGCACCATAGCCTCGGCAGCAGCGCGATGCGAGGTCTCGACACGCTGGCGCAGGCAGTCATAGAGCGTATCGTCGAGGTCGAAAATGGCTGCGCGTATAAGCGGGCGTGTGCTGCCTTTGCGTCTTGCAACCATAATTTGGCGTCACAAACTACTTCGGTCCGCCCCAGACAGGGATTCTGCCGGGAGTCCAGGGCGCGCCTGCTGCCTCCAGCTCCCTTTCGAGCTGGGGCAGCTCTGATTCAAGGATATTGCGCAGCTTGGCAGCCTGCTCGGCTAATTGCTCAGACGCGATCTTGTACTGTTCCAGGTGGGTTTGTGTCGGTTTCGAGCTGGAAACGCTCTGTTCGCTGAGAATGGTACGGACTCGGGCGTCAATGGAGACTGCCGTTGGCTCATTGCGGCGGACCAACACTTCATTCCCTGCGAGCGCCCGGCCAATTCCCCGATTGGCGCTTTCGATGGCTCTTGCCCGTAGCAACAGCTCTGGTCCAGCGGCAGGAGTCTGCTGGATGGCGCGAATGGCATCGTCAATCCAACTGCTGACTTCCTTCGTGCTCTCAGCCGTGCCGGTGAGCGCGCGATAGAGTTCAGCCACCTGCTGCTGAAACTTGATCAGTGCCAGCCGGTCTTCCGGATTCGAAGGCAGCCCGGGCAAAGGTGCCACTACAAAGGTCTGCGGCGACCCTATGGCGGTAAGAACGCCATCCACTCTGCGCGCGAATGAGACCGTGTAGTTCCCCGGTATTACCAGCGGAGCATTCGAATCTGGGGGCGAGTCCTCGTCGCCATCGGATTCAGCTTTTTCCAGGATCGGTTCGGGGTAGCGCAGGTTCCACGTGACTCTCTGCATGCCGGCGCCGACCGGCCCGCTCAGCCGTCTCACGGTGTTTCCTGAAGCATCGGTTATAGTGATCACGATAGCCGGCCCGGCCTCATCCGCCTCCTCTACCAGTTCGTCAGCGGTAGCATAGGTCGCGGTCTTGCCTGCTTTGGCAGCATCTTTCTCGGCTGCCTGGCGCGTCTCCTTCCTGGTCTTGATTTTCTCCTTCAAGTAATAAGTGAAGGTTGCTCCGAATGGCGGGTTTTCTCCTGCGTAAAAGGACTCTCCCATGTGTGCCTTGCCAAGATCGCCGTAGGGCTGCGATTCGTTATAAAGCCATGCGCTGCGCACCGGAAAGTTCACAAACGGAGCGTTCAGTGTCTCGCTATTGAGCTCGCGCAGCGGACGAATATCATCGAGAATGTAGATTCCGCGTCCGAAGGTTCCTGCTACCAAATCCCCTTCCCTGGTCTGAATCACGAGATCCCGTAGCGCTATCGTGGGCAATCCGCCCTTGAGCTGCAGCCATTTCTTGCCGCCGTCAACCGTGAAGAACAGGCCGAATTCGGTCCCAGCAAACAGGAGATTCGGTTTGACTGCGTCCTCCGCAAAAGCCAGCACTGGTCCGTTATCGGGCAGATCACCTGTTATGCTGCTCCAGCTCTTCCCCAGGTCGGTGCTCTTGAGCAGGTATGGCTTGAAGTCTCCTTCTTTGTGATTCTCAAATGCGGCATAGACGGTGTTCACATCGTGCCTGGACGCGGCTACGCGGCTCACGTATGTGTTCTCGGGAACACCCGGAAATCTCTCCAGCTTGCGCCAGCTCTGGCCGCCGTCCTCAGTGCTTTGTATCAGGCCATCGTCGGTGCCTACGTAAAGCAGGCCTTCTTTGACTGGCGATTCCGAGATATCCGTGAGGTTGCTATAGAACGAAGTGGATGCGTTCTTGGCCACAGCATCGGGCCCCCAGACCTTCCCCATCACCGCCAATCTGTTGCGGTCGATCTGTCTGGTGAGGTCAGGACTGATGGCACGCCAGGTGTCGCCTCTGTCATCGCTGCGAAACAATTTGTTGGCGCCAAAGTAAAGCCGCGTGCGGGAATGGGGACTGATCAGAATCGGTGAATCCCAGTTCCAGCGATAAACAGGCCAGTTGTCGGTCTCTTGCGGCTGGATTCCGGTCCGCTCGCCGGTGCGCTTGTCGAAGCGCGTAAGGCCGCCCTCCTGGTACTCGGCATATATCGTGTTCGCGTCTTCTGGATCGACCTGTGCCCGGAAGCCGTCTCCACCCTGAGTAATGAACCAATCTGCATTCGTGATGCCGCTGGCGCTGGTGGTTCGTGAAGGCGCGCCCAGAGCGTTGTTGTCCTGCGTGCCGCCATACACGAAATAGAACGGAGATGAGTTATCCACCGCTACGTCGTAAAACTGGGCCAAAGGAAGATTTGCCTTGAACTCCCAATGGGCCGCTCGGTCATAGCTCTCGTAGACTCCGCCATCACAGCCCACCAGGTAATAGTTTGGGTCATGTGGGTCGATCCAGATGACGTGATTGTCGACATGTTTGGATTTCGCTGGCAGGCGCGTGAGCGTCTTGCCGCCGTCATCTGAAACCATCATCATGAAGTTGGCAACGTAGATGCGGTCCGGATTCTTGGGATCAGTGAAGATCTGCCCGTAGTACATCGCTGTCTGGTCGAAACTGTTGCGCTTTTCCCACGTGGCGCCGGCATCGCGCGAGCGGAAGATGCCGCCCGTCTTATTTGCTGCTTCGACCGTGGCGTAGATCAGATTGTTGTCTATGGGAGAAATCGCCAGGCCAATGCGGCCCATGTCTTCTTTTGGCAGACCACTAGTGAGCTTGTTCCAGGTCTTGCCCGCGTCGGTGGATTTGTAGATGGCGCTCTCTGGGCCGCCATCGATCAGTGTCCACACTTTTCTCTGACGCTGATACGCAGCCGCGTACAACACATCCGGGTTCTGCGGATCCATGGCCACGTCGCCCACACCAGTGTTTTCGCTGATGTCGAGCACCTTGCTCCAGCTCTTACCACCGTCGGTCGTCTTGTAGAGTCCACGCTCACCACCAGAGCTCCAAAGAGGTCCTTCGGCCGCTGCGTACACTACGTTGCTGTCGCGAGGATCAATGACGATTCGTCCGACATGCTCGGAGCGCTTCAGCCCCACATTTTTCCAGCTTTCGCCACCATCCTCGGAGCGGTAGACTCCATCGCCGTAACTGACGCTGCGCTGGCTATTGCTCTCCCCTGTTCCCACCCAAACCACATTCGGGTCTTTAGGATCGAGTTTGATATCGCCGATGGAGTATGACCCCTCATGGTCAAAGACAGGTGTCCAAGTGGTCCCATTGTTGACCGTCTTCCAGACGCCACCGGAAGCGGCGGCAACGTAGTAATGCGCCCGGTTCGCCGGGTCTACGGCAAACGCGACTACGCGGCCGGAGATCATCGCTGGCCCGATCGAGCGCAGCTTTAAGCCCTCGAATGTGCCGGATGACATCGGCTCGGATTTCTTGTCTTCCTGTTTGCTGTCGGCGACCTTTGCGACCTCTACTTTCGGAGCCGGCTTCTTGGGCTCTTTAGCGGGTTCTTTGGCGCCAAGGATCGCCGGCAGAGCCAACGTGGCCGTTAGTGTGAAACGGAATAGGGACCTGATCATCCAACGAAAGCTCACTGAATCTCTCCTGCCTGAATTCGAATCCATATGTATACAGGATTTCGACGCGCTTGGCATGCGGCAGATAGCCGGGTGCTAGAATTGCGAAGCTTTTCAGGCACGGACAATGTCTACAAGAATCCATGCTCGTGGCCACGCGGTGAAGGGCCTGCACCTGCCTAATCGTTGCTTCGCCTGCGGGCCGGCGAATCCCGAAGGCATGCGCCTGAAGTTCTATTTCGATGACTCGACCCGTCGCGCCTACTGCAAGTTCCGTCTGGGGAGGCGCTACCAGGGCCCACCCGGGCACGCGCATGGCGGGATCATAGCGACGATCCTTGATGAAGCGATGGGCAAGGTAAACAAGTTTCGTTCGGTGGTCGCGCTGACTAAGCAGATCGATATTCGCTATCGCCGCCCGGTCCCGCTCGGCCAATCGTTGATTGCCGAAGGTCACGAGCGGCGTGTGCGCGGAAGGGTGCACGTCAATGTCGGCGAGATTCGGAACCAGAAGGGCGAGGTGCTGGCCAGCGGCCGCGGAGTCTTCATAGCGATCGATCCGGAAAGGCTGTTTGCCCGGCATATCGGGATGAAACGTCCGGTTAAGCGCGTAGTAAAATAGAGCATCATCGGCTATCGGCCGCACGTCCAAGAGTCAGGGTGCGTGCTTGGCTCCCTAGGAGTAAACCTATGTCCAACGCCAACGGAAGCGCCAACAATAACCTGCGTCTGAAGACCGGCCTGGCCGAGATGCTCAAGGGCGGCGTCATCATGGACGTGACCAACGCCGAGCAGGCAACGATTGCCGAGAAGGCGGGCGCCGTAGCGGTCATGGCTTTGGAACGCGTCCCCGCGCAGATTCGGGCCGAAGGCGGCGTGGCACGGATGGCGGCACCTCAAAAAATCCGGGAGATCATGGAAGCAGTCTCCATCCCGGTGATGGCCAAGTGCCGCATCGGACATTTCACCGAGGCGCAGATCCTGCAGGAGCTTGGCGTGGATTACATCGACGAATCCGAGGTGCTGACGCCGGCCGATGAAGCTCACCACGTTGATAAACATGCCTTTACCGTCCCGTTTGTCTGCGGCGCGCGGAATTTAGGAGAGGCTTTGCGGCGCATCAGCGAGGGTGCGGCCATGATCCGCACCAAAGGCGAGGCAGGAACCGGCGATGTTGTACATGCGGTCAAGCATCTACGAGCGATCACCCAGGAGATGCTCTCTCTCACCGTTCTTCGCGAAGAAGAACTTTACGCGCGGGCCAAAGAGCTGCAGGCTCCCTATGAGATGGTGAAGCTGGTTGCGCAGAGCGGCAAGCTGCCGGTGCCGAATTTTTCCGCGGGCGGCATCGCGACCCCTGCCGATGCCGCGCTGGTACGCCAGCTGGGCGCCGAGGCGGTTTTTGTTGGCTCTGGGATCTTCATGAGCGATGCCACCAAGTTCGCCCCTTCGGCCGAGGCGGAACGCCGCGCCCGTGCCATTGTTCAAGCTACCACTCACTTCGATGACCCTAAAGTATTACTTGAAGTGAGCTCGGATGTTCCCAGCGCTATGCGCGGCCTGGCGATAGCGGCCATGTCTGAAGCGGACATGATGCAGAAACGCGGCTGGTAACCCACTGGTGTCCGGGTAGCGGCAACATGACAGTAGGCATTCTTGCCATTCAGGGCGATTTTGAGGCCCACCGCGCTGTTCTCGAGCAGCTGGGCGCCGCGGTCAGACTCGTGCGCAAACCAGAGGAGCTGGATGAAGTAGATGCTCTTGTGATTCCTGGCGGCGAGTCTTCCACGTTCCTCAAGTTTCTGGAGCAACACGGATTCTTCGAGAAGCTGGCTGCGTTCGTTCGCGTCAAGCCAACCTTCGGGACTTGCGCGGGAGCGATCCTGCTTGCCCGTGAGGTGGTCGCTCCTCCCCAGCGAAGCCTGGGCGCACTCGATATCCGCGTTCGAAGGAATGCGTACGGACGACAGGTCGACAGCTCCATCCGCCAGGGCAGAATGCAGGATGCTTCCCTGGAAATGGTCTTTATCAGGGCCCCAAGGATCGAAAAAATGGGAAAAGACGTTGAGGTTCTGGCTTTCGAAGGTAATGACCCCGTCCTGGTGCGGCAGGGGAAAGTAATGGCTGCGACCTTTCATCCCGAGCTCTCGAACGATACCCGCATCCACCAGGCTTTCTTGCAGATGGTGTCGCAACCCAAGAGCTGAGCCGCCGTAGCGCTAGAATGTCCGGAGCGCAACCCAGCCCGCGAACCGATGACACCCTCTCCGAACAAGGTCGAGACCGCGACTGGCAGCGGTGGTCTACCCCCGCACAGTCCAGCAGAACCCTATGGCGGCGATGATGGCGGCTCAGAAGATCATCGTCTGCTGAGTTATCGCGAGCGTTTGCAGCGGTGCCGCCTGGGACTTGGCCTGAGTATCGTTTCTGTTACTGGCCTGTTTCTCGCGCTGAGTCTTGCCTATCTCTACCGCAGGCATTTCTCGACGACGGATGCCGATGGGCGTCAGGTCAGCACGTGGCTGCAGGTCAAGCTTCCGCCTGTCCTCCTGCTGAACACGTTGCTCTTGCTTGCCAGCAGCTCAACTTTGGAGCTGGCTCGCAAGCGGCTGCGCGAGCGTGCCCTCCTCGCGCCACTCGCTGGGATCCCCGGGGTACGCAGTGAAAACAGCGCTTCCCTGCCCTGGCTGGGGATCACCCTTGTCCTAGGAGTCGGCTTTCTCGCTGGCCAGGTGGCCGCCTGGCAGAGCCTTCGAGTGCAGGGATTCTATCTCGCGGGGAATCCCAGCAGCGCCTTCTTTTACATCCTCACTGGCGCTCATGCCATCCACCTTCTCGTAGGGATTGCCGCACTCCTCTATGCCGCGGGCGCAAGTTTCTTTGCCCGCACGCTCGAACTGCGATGCCTGATCGTTGACGTCACATCCTGGTACTGGCATTTCATGGCGGCGCTATGGCTGGGGATCTATGCCCTTCTCGCGTTCGCGCAGTAGCACATCCGATTCTGCCGGCGGTGCGCAATTTATAATAGATAGATTCTTCAGGCAGTCTAGACGTGCCAGTAAGGCTGAACTGGGGCCGGCATTATCTGATGGGAACCGAGAGCATTGTAGTTCGGGGCGCACGCGTCCACAATCTTAAGAACGTCGACTTCGAAATCCCCCACAACGCTTTGACTGTGGTTACGGGAGTCTCCGGCTCCGGCAAGTCATCTCTGGCCTTTGACACCGTTTACGCCGAGGGCCAGCGCCGATACGTAGAATCGCTTTCTGCTTATGCCCGTCAGTTCCTTGAGCGCATTGAGAAGCCAGATGTAGATTCCATAGAAGGCATTGCCCCTGCGGTTGCCATCCGCCAGAAGAACACCACCCGCAATCCGCGCTCTACTGTCGCCACGGTCACCGAAATATACGACTACTTGCGGTTGTTGTTTGCTCGGGTTGGCAAGACCTTTTGCGTTGACTGTGGTTCGGACGTGAAAAAAGATACGGTCGACGAAACCGTCGCGGCTGTGCTGGCGCTGCCGGAGGGCACTCGCCTGCAGGTTCTTTTCCCGCTGCAGCGGATGGCAGCGACGGATGAGCCGGAAAAGAAGAGCCGGCAACGCGCCAAGGCACCAGCTTCTGAAGCCAGCAAGCCGGAAGATTCAATTCGCGGTCGGCTGTTCCAGCTTCGTAAGGAAGGCTTCAACCGGCTTTTTCAGGATGATCGGGTTGTTGAATTCTCAACTCCAGAGTCGCTGCTTGACCTGGATTTCCGCCAGACGGTCTTCCTCCTGGTGGACCGCGTGGCTGTCTCGCCCGAGTCACGCGCCCGTTTGGTGGATTCGATTGAGAGCTGTTACCGCCAGGCTGGCGAAGCGCTCTTGGTGAGTGTTCCGCGTGGCCCTGAAGCGGCGATCAGCCTTCGTTTTTCTGAGCGGTTCGAATGCAAGAGCTGCCGCCGGCGCTACGACGAGCCAGAGCCGCGGCTGTTCTCCTTCAACAACCCTTACGGCGCCTGCCCACGTTGCCAGGGTTTCGGCAATACCATAGATTTCGATCTCAACCTGGTCATCCCCGATCGTCAGAAGACGCTTGCGGAGGGAGCGATCGACCCATGGAACAAGCCCAAGTACCGACATCTGCTTAACGATCTCAAACGCTTCGCTCGCGTGCGGGAGATCCCGCTCGATACCGCTTGGGCGGATCTGACGACCGAGCAGCAGGATTCGGTTCTGAACGGCGAGCGCAACGCCTTTCTCGGAGTCCGTGGCTTCTTCAACTACTTGGAGCGAAAGAAATATAAGTTGCACGTCCGTGTCTTTCTCAGCCGTTACCGCGGATATGCGCTGTGTACCGAGTGTCACGGTGGTCGTCTGCGGTCAGAAGCACGCAGTATCCTGATAGAAGGAAAGAACATTTGCCAGGTTGTTGCCCTCACGGTGGAAGAGGCCACTCGTTTCTTTGCTCAGCTCAAGCTTGCACCGCATCAGGAGGAGATTGCTGGCGAGATCCTGCTTGAGATTCGCAGCCGCCTGAAGTTCATGAACGAAGTTGGGTTGGAATATCTTTCGCTGGACCGTCTGGCCTCCACCCTGAGCGGGGGCGAAGCGCAGCGGATTCAACTCGCTACCTCGCTGGGCTCGCGCCTGGTCGGCACGCTCTATGTGCTCGATGAGCCTTCCATCGGGTTGCACAGCCGGGATACGGCACGGCTCATCCGAATCCTTCACGAACTGCGAAACCTGGGGAATACGGTACTGGTAGTGGAGCATGACCCGGAGATCATGCGTGCCTCCGACCGCATCCTCGACCTCGGCCCCGGCGCCGGAGAAAGTGGCGGTGCAGTTGTCGCAGAGGGCAGCTACGAACAGATACGCAAGCTGGCAGCTTCACTGACTGGACGTTATCTTTCCAATGAGCTGCGGATTCAGCAGCCAGCTGCTCGCCGGAAGCCGGGCAGCGAGCGCCTGAAAGTCATCGGAGCCCGTGAGCATAACCTGAAGAATCTTTCTCTGAGCATCCCTCTCCGGATGCTTGTTGCCGTCACCGGTGTCTCTGGTTCTGGAAAATCTACGCTGATTCACGACGTTCTTTACAATGCCCTGGCCCAGGCAAAACGTCAGGCCGAGTTTGAGCCTGGCACTGAGACTCCACGTGCCTCCGTTCACCTCGAGGGTGCCCAGTTCGTCGACGAAGTCATTTTGGTGGATCAATCTCCCATCGGCCGCACACCACGCTCGAACCCGGTCACGTACATCAAAATCTTTGATGCGATTCGCGAGCTCTATGCCAGCCAGCCGGAAGCAGTCAAACGTGGTTTCAGCGCCGGATATTTTTCCTTCAACATTCCCGGCGGGCGTTGCGAGGTCTGCCAAGGTGACGGAACGGTCACTGTAGAGATGCAGTTTCTGGCTGATGTCGAGCTGATTTGCGAAGAATGCAAGGGAACGCGCTACAAGTCCGAAGTGCTGGAAGTCCGCTACCGTGGTAAGAATATCCACGAAGCGCTGAACCTGACGGTGCGTGAGGCACTGCAGTTCTTTGCCGCCGCGCCAAAGATCACCGAGAAGCTGCGTGTCCTTGATGAAGTCGGCTTGGGCTACCTTCGGCTCGGACAATCGGCTACTACCCTCTCAGGCGGCGAGGCGCAGCGCATGAAGCTTGCGGCTCACTTGCAGCCGCGCTCCGGATCAGGCGAATCCAAGCCTAAACCTGGAGAGGAAGCGTCGGGCAAGTCTGCGCACAAGCGCAGGCATCCGCGCATGCTCTACATCTTCGATGAACCTACGACCGGTTTGCACTTCGATGATGTAAGCAAGCTTCTGGCGGCTTTTCGCCGGCTGCTCGATGCTGGTGGCTCCATCCTCGTGATTGAGCATAATCTGGAAGTGATCCGCTGTGCCGATTGGGTCATTGACCTCGGCCCTGAGGGCGGCGCGCGCGGCGGTGAAATCGTGGCCGAGGGTCCCCCGGAGGCCATCGCGAAGAACCCGCGCTCATATACCGGAAAAGCCCTGGCAGGCAGCCTACGCAGGAATGGCAACTCGCGCTCGAATGGCAATACGCAGGCGTAACCGTCGGTTGTGTGTCGCGCTTCTGAGTCTTAGCGCCGCGCTCGCAGCACAGAGCTCCAAGGGCACTGTGCGCCACCATCGAGTGCAGGATGATGAGTCGGTCTCGCAGCAGGTCTTAGACGCCGAAAGCGCACTCGACAAGAAAGATTATGAAGCTGCGGAGAAGCTGTTGCTCTCGGCCACTGCAGCCAAGTCTCAGGATTACCGTGCGTGGTTCGATCTAGGAAGAGTCTACGAGAGCACCGGCCTTCGCAACCAGGCCATCACCGCTTTTCAGCACTCTGTGGCGGCCAAACCGCAGTTTTTTGAAGCCAACTTCAAGTTAGGTTTGATGCTGGCCTCCTCTGGAAATAGCAAAGAGGCGGCTGCCTCACTGCGCGCGGCGACAGCACTCACACCAGCCAATCCTGAGAGTGCGAGCGATATGCTGTACGCAGCGTGGCTGGGCTTGGGCAAAGCGCTGGAAAACGATGCTCCAGCCGACTCCGTTGACGCGTACCAGCACGCTTTGAAAATGCATCCTGACGATTTCGATGCGCATCTTGGCATGGGCCGCTCGCTGGAGGGAATGAAAGCCCTGCCACAGGCGGCTGTGGAATATCAGCACGCGCTCGCCGCTGAGCCCAGCTCCACAGATGCCCTGCGCCACCTCGTGAATGTCTACATCGCTTCGAACCAATTCGAACTGGCCGAATCGTCCCTGCGCGACTATCTCAAGCTGCAGCCGGCAAGCGCCGAAGCTCACCTGCAGATGGGGCGCCTCCTGGTCCGCGAAAGACAGTATGACGAAGCGTTGGCTGAGCTGCAGACCGCTCAATCTCTTGCACCCGGCGAAATTGCGATTCGCCGAGAGATCGCAGGACTCGCTGCCACGCAAAAGAAGTATGACGTCGCTGAAGCCCAATATCGCGAGCTGGTAAAGGCGAGTTCCAACGATGCCGACCTGCACTACGCGCTGGGGACCGTGCTTATGGATCAGCATAAGTTCGCTGATGCTGAGCCTGAACTTATAGCTGCTGTGCAACTCGACCCCAGGCTGGGAGACGCTTATGGCAATCTTGCGCTGGTCGCCTCCGAGAATCAGCACTATGAGCTTGCCGTCAAGGCGCTGGATGCGCGCAGCCGGCTGTTGCCTGAGAACCCCGGGTCCTGGTTTTTGCGTGCGACTTCGTTCGATCATATGCATCAGTGGAAACAGGCGGTGGAGAGTTACCATCGTTTCCTGGATCTGGCCCAGGGCAAGTTTCCTGATCAGGAATGGCAGGCTCGTCAGCGCCTCATCACCTTGGAACGCAAGTGAGAGTGAATCGGATTATCGCCGTCTTTCTCCTCGCCCGGTCTCTCTTTGCCACAGCAAGTGTCGGGGCGGAGCCGCTCGAGAAGCTGATTGCCCGCGCCGATGCAGCTGGCGACGAAAAGGCCTTGCTCTATGCCAAAGTGGCTCAGCGCGAGGTGGAAGTCGCCGACGAACACTTTACCTCAGGCGATATCAAGCAAGCCTATGCTGCTGTGCAAGCGATCGTGGATTACTCCGACAAGAGTCTCGCCGCCGCCAAGCAGCACCACAAGAAGTTGAAAGAGACCGAAATCGCTCTGCGCTTGACGTCACGGCACCTTCAGGATGTGGAGCACACGCTGGCGCTCGAAGACAGGCCGCTGGTGAAGACCGCTGTGGATCACATTGAAGACATCCGCGGCCAGCTTTTGCAGATCATGTTCGCGCCGCCGGCTCCGCCGAAGAGATAGAGGATGAGCATCATGCATCACATTCGCGCCCTCGTCATCGCCTTATTCATCGCCGGCGCATGTTCCTTCGCGACGCAGCGGCGTGATCCGCTGACGGAAGCCGAAATCGACCAATTACGTGAAGCTGCGCAGGATGCCCCTACCCGTCTCAAGCTTTACATCAACTTTACGCAGGCGCGCTTTGTTGCGCTTGATCGGCTCAAGGCCCAGCCCAACCCAGGTACGAACCATGGCCGACAGATGCACGACGCTCTCGAGGATGTCTCCACCCTTACCGATGAACTGAACGACAACATTGACACATACAGCAAGCAACCTGACCAGGACTTGCGCAAGCCACTTAACGAGTTGCTGGGTGTGATCGGCGGCTGGCAGACCAGTTTGCAGCTGATCAAAGACGCTGCGGCTACGGATCCCCGCGCTAAGCAGGAATCGCGCGATTACTACTTCATCCTGGACTCAGCCATCGAGTCCGCTAGGTCTCTGCTCGAGAACGCCCGCGAGACACTTACCGAGCAGATCACAGCGCACGCCAGAAAGAAAAAGAAATGACTTTGTGCGCTTGGTGCTAACTTAGAAATCGTGCGCGACAAAGAGCTTCGCATCATTCAGGAGGCGTATCGGGAGTTGCGACCGCGCGCTCCTCTACCCAAATTCGAGCTCGAGTTTTGCCCTTTTGCCAACGTCAACAGCACCGTTCGCGTGCGTCAGGGCAAACTCAGCATTCGTATTTCAGACCTGCTGGAGGGCGCGCCCCCGCCAGTCTTCCGCGCCATTGTGCACATTCTCCTGGCCAAACTCTACCGCAGGAGGCTGGATCCCCTGCACGCTGCCCGATATCGCAGGCATGTTTCCAGCCCTGCCCTGGCTAAGCGTGCGCAGGCCGTTCGTCAGCTGCGTGGACGCAAGCGGATCACCTCTGCTCAGGGTCGCACATACGACCTGCATGAGGTTTTCGACGATCTGAATCGCCATTACTTTTATGGCCTGCTGGGACGTCCCCGCATGAGCTGGGCGGCCGCCGCCTCGCGGGTGAACCTTGGCCACTACGACCCTGCTCATAACACGATCGTCATCAGCCGCATCTTCGATCACCCGGGTATGCCGCGCTTCGCCGTAGAGTACCTCGTTTACCACGAGATGCTACATCTGAAGTATCCGGTCCGGCTGCGGGGCAGCCGCCGATGCATTCATTCCTCAGCCTTCCAGGCCGAGGAAAAGCGCTTCCCACATTTTGCGGATGCCAAGCGGTTCCTGCGAGGGCTCTGAGCCCTTCATTGACGCCTCCGCTACCCCCGATTAGACTTGAACCAATGGATAACTGCACGACTTAAATGCAACTGGGTTGCATTTAATAGACGTGGCGGCCACCCAAGATCACGCACAGAACTATGCTTGAAGCTTTCATCATTACCTTACGCGAAGGTGTTGAAGCCGCGCTCATAGTCGGCATCGCCCTCGCTTACCTGGCGAAGATCCAGCGCCTGGACCTCCGACGTGTGGTTTATGCGGCCCTGGTAGCGGCCTTCCTCGCCAGTCTGGCACTAGCGCTGGTCATCTCTCGCCTCAACTTCAATCAGGACATCTTCGAAGGCGTGGTCATGCTGGTGGCCGCTGTTCTTACCATAAGCATGGTCATTTTCATGGCCCGCGCTGCCCGCCGCATGAAGCGAGATATCGAAGGTCGCGTAGGCGCTTTGGCTGGCGTCGGTTCACGCCTGGGACTCTTCGCCTTCGTTTTCTTCATGGTTCTGCGCGAGGGCGTCGAAACTGTGTTGATCCTCGCTGGCGTCTCATTCAACTCGACTGCGCTTATGAGTTTCATCGGCACGCTGGCGGGCGTGGCTTTGGCGGTCGCGTTCGGCGTCATGTTTGTTAAGGGCTCGGTTCGCATCAACCTGCAGAAGTTCTTTAGCGTGACCACCGTCATTCTCCTCTTCGTCGCCGCCCAGCTTCTCATCTCCGGGCTACACGAGCTCTCGGAGAATGGCATTCTCCCTTCCAATCGTCAGGAGATGGCGCTCATTGGTCCCATCGTGCGCAACGAACTGTTCTTCTTCATCACCATTCTGGCACTGACCGCGATCATGGTCTTGATGGAGTGGCGCCGGCGCTCGCCCACCCCTCTGCCCGAGTCGCCCGCCGAACGCCGCAAGGCCCAATGGACGGCTCGCCGGGAGCGCTTCTGGATGGCTTCGGTGTACGTTTCTACCTTCGTCTTCATCTTTCTGATTACGGCTGAGTTCATCTACGCCAAGAGTGTCTCGGCACTTACTCCTGCCGTCGAAGCGCCCATGGTGAATGGTGTGGTCACGATTCCGCTGGCGCAAATTGGCAGCCAGGAGCTTAATCGATTCGTAGTGCATACAGATGGCGGCGATGTGCGCTTTCTGATCTATCGCAAGCCTGATGGTTCGCTGGCCACAGTTTTCGACGCCTGTAGCATCTGCGGCGCAGCAGGTTTCTATCAGACTAAGAATGGATTGGTCTGCAAGAACTGCTCTGCTCCGGTGAATCCCCAGGCAGTCGGCCAGCCCGGCGGATGCAACCCCATTCCCTTGCACTCAACCTCCGTGGGAGACGCCATTGTCGTCTCCGCCGCTGATCTCAACGAAGCTCTTTCTCAATTTCAACACTGATATGTTTTTGCGCCTCGTTTACCAGTCGTTTCATCGCCAGCGCCGTTCTAAGTTGCTGGCCGGTGTGGCCGTGGCCCTCGGTGCAGCTGTTGCCACCGCCATGCTTGCCGTCGCAGCCGGGATCGGCGACAAGGTGAATCGCGAGCTCCGGACTCTGGGCGCGAATATCATCGTCCGTCCGGTGGAAGACACTCTGCCGGTCGAGACCGCAGGTACAAGGTTGCCCACCGCGACTACCTACCTCAGCGAAGCTGACGTTCCGAAGATTAAGAGTATCTTCTGGCGCCACAACATCCTCGGCTTTGCGCCCTTCTTGCCGGTGACAGTGCAGCTACAGGGTGGGGGGAATGGGCGCCCCGTGAACCTGGTGGGAACATACTTTGCGAAGCAGATACGCTTCGGCCAAGAAGAATTCGTCACCGGAGTGCGCTCGACGCATCCCTGGTGGAAGGTGCAGGGGCAATGGCCAGCCGACGACTCGTCAGCCCAAGTCCTAGTCGGCGCAGATCTTGCGCAGCAGCTGAAAATCTCTGCAGGAGATTCACTGACCGTCAATGGCCATACGCTGGCTGCAGCTGGAATTCTTAGCACTGGCAACGAAGAAGATGAACAGATCATCGCACCACTCGGCTTGGCCCAGCAGTTTGCCGGCGCACCCGGCGCTGTCAAGTCGATCTACGTCACTGCTCTGACCAAACCCGAGGATGCCTTTGCGCGCCGTGATCCCAGTTCCCTTTCTCCAGCCGATCGCGACCGTTGGTATTGCTCGCCCTACGCCAACTCTATCGCCTTTCAACTGGCTGAAGTCATCCCTCACGCCCACGCCGAGCAGGTTCGCCAGGTGGCGCAGAGCGAAGGCCAGATCCTCTCCGGTATCGAAGGGCTCATGCTGCTCATCACTTTGGCGGCAATGGCCGCAGCTGCTTTGGCTGTCTCTGCGGCGATGGCGAATGCACTGCTTGAGCGCCGTCGCGAGATCGGCTTGATGAAGGCCCTCGGAGCATCCCGCGCATCCGTTGCCTCCGTCTTCTACTCAGAGGCCGCGATTCTTGCGCTCTCTGGCGGCGTTGCCGGTTTCCTGCTGGGCGCCCTGCTGGCTCGTCAGATCGGGCGCTCTGTCTTTGACTCAGCGATCGACATTCAGCCGGCCTTGCTGCCACTGGTGCTCCTCGCTGCGGGGCTCATCGTGGCCTGCGGCAGCGCTCTTGCGATCCGCCGCGCAGTCAGATTCGACCCGGTGTTGGCACTGCGAGGCGATGCATGAAGCGCAAGCGCATGCTGTTGCGGATTCTGTTTCGTTCGCTACTGGTGCGGCCGGGACGCGCACTGGTTGCTGTGGGAGCCGTTGCCGTCGCCAGCGCCGCAACCACAGCGGCCCTCACGCTCTACCTGGATACCCAATCCAAGCTCGAACGCGAGTTTCGCAGTTATGGGGCGAACCTTGTGATCACTGCTCGGCCTGGCGTTACTCTGCCGCCCGATGCGCTCGCCAAAGTCGAATCGACTCTTGGCCCGGCCGGAAGTGCCGCGCCCTTTGCATTTGCTGTCGCGCGGACCAGCCAGGATCGTCCTGTCGTCGTGGTCGGTGCAGACTTCGAGCGGACGCGCCGTCTAAATTCCTGGTGGGCAGTGGACAAATGGCCCAGCGCGTCCGGCGAGGCTCTTATGGGCCAGCGCGTGCAAAAACTGACCTCCGCCGCTGGCGGACTTACGCTCATCTTCTCCGGCCGCTTTATCACTTTGCATCCTGTCGGAACCTTGCGGACCGGTTCTGCAGAAGATGAGCGGGTCTATCTTTCCCTCGCGGACTTCTCGGCCTGGACCGGGCTTGCTGTCTCAACCATGGAAGCCGCCGCACCGGGCAGCCCGCAACAGATTGCTAAGACCGCGGCACGGCTCGCTGCTGCTCTACCCGAGGCCAGCGTGCGGCCGGTACGGCAGATCACGGAAACCCAGGGGCGGATCATTCAAAAGACCGGCTCTACGCTGCTTGCCGTAGTCATCTTCATCACCTTGACGACTGCCATCTGCGTGCTCGCGACATTGACCTCTTCAGTGCTTGACCGTCGCAGAGACTTTGCCCTCATGCAGGCGCTCGGCGCCACGCAAGCCGTCACCGCACGCCTCTTCACTCTGGAAGCCGTTCTGCTCGGCGTGACTGGCGGTATCATCGGGTATGGGTTTGGCCTTGCGGTGGCTGCGCTGATTTCCTGGCTCAATTTTCATGCTTCAGTCTCGCCTCAGATTTGGGTATTGCCGCAAATTCTACTGGGGAGCATGGCTCTGGCTCTTCTGACCGCCATCATCCCGCTGGCCCTGTTGCGCAGGATTCAGGCTGCTTCAGTGTTGAAAGGCGAATAATGGGTATCAGGCTAGAAAACGTCACTAAGCTCTATCCAGCCAAGCCGGATGGCGGTGGCGCCGTCCGCGCCCTCGACGCTGTCTCGCTCGAAGTGAAGGCAGGCGAGTGGCTGGCAGTGATGGGACCCTCAGGCTCAGGCAAGAGCAGTCTAATCAATCTCGTTGGCTGCCTCGACACCGCCACCTCGGGCAGGATCGTGATCGACGGTCAGGACCTCAGCGGGCTCTCGGTGCGCCAGCTAGATCGCATGCGCGCTGAGCGCATCGGCATCATCTTTCAGCAGTTTCATCTCATTCCTTACCTGACCGCGCTTGAGAATGTGATGCTCGCCCAGTACTTCCACAGCATGACGGATGAGTCCGAAGCACGCGCCGTCCTGGCGCAGGTTGGCCTGGCCGAGCGCGCCGATCACCTTCCTGCGCATCTTTCCGGGGGAGAGCAGCAGCGCGTCTGCATCGCCCGCGCTCTCATCAACGACCCCAAAGTCTTGCTCGCCGATGAACCCACCGGCAATCTCGATGCCATGAACGAAGAGATCGTGCTGCGTCTGCTGCGCAACTTCCACCGCCAGGGGCGCACCATCGTGATGGTAACGCACGACCCTGTCGTGGCTCGCCTGGCCGATCGTCGCGTCGAACTTCATCACGGCCGCATCACGGAACAGGAGACTTTCGCCCTCTCCGACGAGCAGCAGTTCGATGAGGTGCTCGAGGAAGTTTGGACCCTGCGTGAGAATGGCGACGCCGCGGAGCTGGGGCGGCTGCAGGTAGATGGCGCGCTGCCTGCGTCGCTGGCCGTGGAAAAGATGGTCGAGCTCGGTCTGCTCCAGTTGCGTGAACACACTCAGGAGCCGCACGTTCACAAAGATGTGCTTAACCGCTGCCACGAGGTCATCCATCCCGCCGGCGGCCAGGTGCCCGCGCACGGCAATTCCATGATCGAATTCACACCTGCCGGCGAGTTGCGCGCCGCCAATATCATCCGCCGCCATCGCCTGGCCGAGCGGCTTTTCACTGAGACTCTGCACATCGAGAGCGAAAGTGAGATCGAGTCCCAGGCATGCAAGTTCGAACACATTCTTTCTTTTGAAGCCACCGACAAGATCTGCACCTTTCTCGGCCATCCCAAGAAGTGCCCACATGGCAGTCCGATCCCTCCTGGCTGTTGTTGCACCCAGGCGACCGTTGCCGGCTTGCTGAAGGAGCCAGCCATGAAATCCGAGTGAGCGCTTTCTAAAGCTCGCGTCACAGTCTAAAATCTCTAAATCTTCAAATTGACCTCGGAGAATGGATGCTTCGTGCTAGGCGGCTTGTCTTGCTGTTGCTCCTCTTAGGCAGGCCTGCATCCGCCCAGACCACGACAGGCGGGCTCGAGGGCCGCATCTTCGACCCGGCGCGGGCTGTGGTCCCTAACGCAACGGTCCATGTGACGGACAAAGCTACTGGCGTAGCGCGCTCCGCTCAGACTGGCGCTCAAGGTTACTTTCGCCTGGAGGGACTGCCTCCCAGCGCATATCACGTGGAGATCTCGGCCGCGAGATTTCAGACTGCGTCGCTCGACCTCACGATTCGCGTCGGCGAGACTGCAAGGCTCGACTGGACCCTGACCATTCACGGGGATGTGGTGAGTGTGGACGTGGAAGGCGGTCTTCCGAACGCCTCCAGCAACGTCCTCGGCAGCCCCGTCAGTGATCATGAGATTCAGACCACGCCTCTCGCCCAGCGCAGCTTCGCCAACATTGCCTACATCGCTCCCATGACCGCGCCGGTCGAGCCTTCTGACCCCACCAAAGCCCGTATCACGGCGGTTTCATTCGCAGGCAGCTCCGGTCTGAATGTGGACCTTTCAGTCGATGGCGGCGACAACAACGATGACTGGATCGGCGGCTTTCTGCAGAACTATTCGCCCGAGGCGATCCGCGAGTTCAACGTCCGCACGGCGCAATTCGACCCCGACACTTCGCGCACCAATGGCGGCTCGGTCGTCATTAGCACCCAGTCCGGAACCAACGCCTGGCACGGCAGCCTCGCCGGATACTTCCGCGCCACACCTCTGAACGCCCGCAACGTCCTCGACAATCCCGAGCCCGACCCCAAGCAACCTTACGACCGCCAGGATTACGTCGCCACTCTCGGCGGGCCTATCATCAAGGACAAACTTTGGCTCTTCAGCTCCTACGAGTACAACCATGAGGATGCCAGCATCGCCTACAGCGCCTTGAGCCAGACGCAATTCCACGCCCTGGCCCAGCTTGCCCAGGATGATTTGATTCCGGGTGTCAGTTCCATCGACGTTCCAAGCTCTACTCCGGTCCCTTTCCGCGACAGTCTGTTCAACATCCGCACTGACTGGCAGCAGTCCGCGGCTTCGCGTTGGTTCTTCCGGTTTTCGCTCGACAGCAACAAGACGGAAAACGATCTGGTGCAGCAGGGCACTCTTCCCAACACCGGCTTCACCACTCACTCCAACTACTATGATTACCTCATCAGCAACCAATACTCCTTCGGCAGCCACTGGCTAGGCTCACTGGTTTTGAGCGCCTCGCTGTTCAGTCACGACAAAGTTCGTAACTCCGATCTCGGATTCGCTCTCGCCTTCCCTTTCAGCACAACCGCTATCACTACCAGCGGATTCGAGACCTACGGCGATAACCAGTTTGTCACCACGCTGACCGCCTTTCCCATCCAACGCAATCAGCAGAAATACCAGTTCCGCTACGACCTCTCTCGCAGCGGCTCGAAACACAATCTCAACTTCGGCGTCAACTTCATTCATGAGCCGGTGCTGAGCGGGGCCTTTGCTGGCACGGCTGAGACCCTGGTCGCTTTCCCCCATGACCCGGCCTTTTATCTCGCCGACCCGGCCCAGTTCACCGCCGATTACAACGCCAACGCAGAGTTCACACCTGCCAGGGATGGGCGCTTCTCCCAGAACATCCAGCGCCTCGGTTTTTATGCGCAGGATAGCTGGCGTCTGACACCGAGCCTGGTCTTCAACTACGGTCTCCGCTACGACACCACCTTTGGCTTGTTCCTCGCCAGCGGAAGAGACCAGGACTCAAACCCGGCCCTGCTGGCGTTGCGCGCGGCCGGTGTTCCCTTCGCCGGCGGCATTCCTCACGATTACCGCGGCGCAGTCGCGCCACGGATCGGTCTGGCTTATTCGCCGGGCTCCGGCGACTGGGTCCTCCGCTCCGGCTTTGGCTTGTATTACAACGATCTCGCTCAGAACGGCTGGGCCGAAGCCTTCCAGGCGGTCAATGGCGGCGCCAACCCGCCCTCATCCATGATCGACCCCGATTACCACACGCCCTACTCGTTGCAGGCCAGTGCTGCTGTCGAGCGCCGTTTGGCCCGTGACTGGACTCTCTCCGCCCAGTATGAACTCCAGACAGGCATGCACCAGTATCGGCGCTACGACTACATCAGCGGCATTTCGTTGCCGGCGAGCGTGCCCGACACCTCCGTCTTCCGCAGCGACAATCGCTCCAGTTACAACGGCGTCTCGCTCATCGCCCAGCATCACGGAGGCCACTATGACCTCACCGCTCACTATACGTTCGCTCATGCCATCACCTGGGGAAACACTGTCGGCGAGCTCTTTGACTACGTCAACGGAGTGAGCAATGTGCTCGATCCCTTCGGTCCGGGCGACAAAGGCCCCTCGGGCGAGGATATCCGCCATCGCTTCGTTCTTAATGGCATCTTTCGGCTGCCCGCTCAATTCCAGGTTTCTACTCTCATGCAGTTTGAAAGCGCGCGCCCCTATACCATGTCCACGCCGCTGGATGTCAACGGCGACGGCAACGTGAACGACCGCGCTGTGGTGAACGGAGTCCAGACCTCGCTGGATGAATTCCGCGGGCGGCCTTTTGCGCAGGTGGATATGCGTGTGGCTCGACCCTTTCACATCGGCGAGCGCGTCTCTGTCATGCCCTTCGTGGAGTTCTTCAATCTTCTCAATCGCACCAACCCCGGCAACAATTACATTCCGGATATCAGCGCCCTTCCCATTCCTGTCAACGACCTGGCCAATGCCACAGCGTTTTGCCTGAATGCGGCCTGCACTGTTACGCAGCCCATCCGCAGCATCAATGATCTTCGCCAGCCGGCGGGGGCGCTTGGTGATTTCTTCGGTCCGGGCACGACAGTTGGCATCCCCTTTGCCGCGCAATTTGGATTCAAGTTGAATTTCTGAACTCTGCCGGGAGCCGGATGGGACCGGCCAAAAATGCAATCGGAGCACCCTTGAAACCTCTGGCCAACTATTTCAAGGAGTGCCCCGACTGCGCGCCACTTCGTCTGCCCTGGCAAGTGCAACTGCCATGCCAAGCCTCAGGCTATTGAAAATAAAAGGTCGGCCGAGGCTGGTTTTTCTCCGCATCGCGTAGCTTTTTCCGCTCCCAGAAAAAATTACCAGAGGCGCTGCCGAACCCTACTGCACAGATTATGGTGCAGCTGAGACGCGCTCCCTTCAGCGCGGTGAGCTATAATGAAATTTTCCGCCGTGCCTCACCCGTCGCGCCTGTAGCTCAATTGGATAGAGCATCTGACTACGAATCAGAAGGTTGCAAGTTCGAGTCTTGCCGGGCGCACCATCTTATCGCTAGCGACATTCTTTGACTCTACATTGACATATCTCTGCTTAGGGTTTAGTGTGCCGGTCGCGAAACAGACTCACTGAATCCGCTGACTGTCTAGATTGCGATCGTTTCCCGGGCATCATCCAACCTAATCTGGAGGGTACTGTATGAAGAAATGTGGGGTATTTTGTGCTGTGGTGCTGTGTTGTGCCTTGGCGCTGGGCCAGACACCGCAGGTAGTCTCTGAGGTGCATGTGACGGCCCCCAAGCCGGGGATGTCCGCCGAGTGGGAGGCCGGACGGGCGCGCCACTCAGCTTTTCACGCCGCCCAAAAAGATACGTGGAGTATTCTGGTCTGGGAAATCACTACCGGAGAGCGCGCCGGTTCGTATATCCAGGCCTCACCCAATCACAACTGGAAAGATTTTGACGCGCGCGATGCCTTCAACAAGCTCGATGCGCCGGATGTAGCCAAGAACATCACGCCCTATTCCGGGTCAACTTCCACTTCGTACTTTGTCTTTCGTGATGACTTGAGTCTTACCAAGCCGCCGGCCACTCCGCCCAGGATGCGTGTCAATTCCATCTACTGGGTGATTCCCTCCGAGGTCAATACCTTCACCGATTCCATCAAAAAGATCAACGAGGCCATCAAGAGGACGAACTATCCGGCCAAGCCTTCTCGCTGGTATCAGCTCGCCAACGGCGGCGACACTCCCACTTATGTCCTGGTCAGCGACCGTGCCTCATGGGGCGACATGGAACCGGCAGAAAAGCAATTGAGCGACGCTCTGAAGGAAGTCTACGGTGACGCCCGCGCGCTGGATGACCTGCGCAAGAGCACGCGCCGCATCGCTACCGAGCTGGCTGTCTTCCGCCCTGACCTGAGCTACATGCCCAAGTGACCCACCTCCTGGAAGGCAGCTCTGATGGCGCTCGCCACAGAGCTGTCTCCCATCATGAACCCCGCAGTGGCATAGCAATGGACCCCATTCTCATCGCTACTTCCAATCCCGGAAAACTTAGTGACTTCACTGGAGCTGCAGCAGCCTTCGGTGTTCAGGTCGCTGCCCTGCCGGGTTTGGCCGACTTGCCTGAGGTCGCCGAAGACGGCGACAGCTTTGCAGCCAACGCCCGCAAGAAAGCCGCTTTTTACAGCCGTCACGCTCGCGGCTCGCTGGTCCTGGCAGATGATTCTGGCTTGGAGGTGCCTGCTCTTAACAACAGACCCGGGGTGCGCTCCGCGCGTTACGCCGCCGACTTGCCCCATCCGGGTGACTCTGAACTCTCAGCCGATGAGGCAAATAATCGCCGCCTGCTGCGCGAACTGGCGGCCGTGCCTGAGGCTGAGCGCAAAGCCCGCTTCGTGTGCGTTCTGGCTCTGGCGCGTAACGGCGAGATCATCCGCACCTTCAGCGGTGAGATTCATGGAATGATTCTCCACGCGCCGCGCGGCACTCATGGCTTCGGTTATGACCCGCTGTTCTTCGTCCCCGAGTTAGGCCAGACCACCGCAGAGCTCACACCTGAGAAAAAGGCTCTCGTCAGCCATCGCGGCGCAGCTTTCAAAGAATTTCTGGAGTGGTACCGACAGGAACCATCGGCCTGAACACCAACCTACTTGAAGCACTTGGCGAGGCTACCTGCGATGCTCACCAGCTTTTGCAGGTCCATGGGGCCAAAATCCGGTCCCGCGCTCGGTCCCGATGTGCCTTTGCGGCACACCTCGATCACGCCTACCGTCCCCTCCGGCCCCAGCACTGGCGCCGTCATCATCTTCTGAATGACGTGCGACTGTTTCTCCGTCTCGCCCGTCGGGCTGAGCGGTTTTGGTTTGCCGCTCAGCTCCACCGCCTCGAACACGCTCACGTGGCGGGCCTGGGCAAAGCTGTTGATGACTTCTGCCTTCTTGCTGTTGGCTGTGCGCGCCGCCACCGCTCCCGAAGTGTTGATGGGAATGCTGCCTACCGTCGCCAGCCTGGCCGGATACACGAAAACAAGATGGGCCTTTTCCAGCTTGAGAATGCCCACTTCATCCGGTTGTACGCCGAACGTCTTGGCCAGCTCGCCCCCGATGCGCTCCGCGTTCTTGTGACTCAATCCGTCCTTCTCGCATTCGTTCGCGATCTGCGCGAAGGCCATTACCGGTGATGCCATGGCGCTTCTCCTGGTCCTCAGTGAAGTGGTGAAGCGCTACATTATAGCCGAGCCGCGCGTCAACTCAAGCGCTGATGCTGGCTGTTGCCGCGGCACGGGGTGGTGTCCTAATTTGACTGCGCTCTCACTGGATTG
>Ga0187777_10000178_pt1 | contig 48324 bp, 33 predicted proteins | sample 1015_Q2_SP5_10_M_FD_132416 | JGI IMG/M metagenome (GOLD analysis project Ga0187777, IMG submission 132416) | Tropical peat soil microbial communities from peatlands in Department of Meta, Colombia - 1015_Q2_SP5_10_MG | ecosystem: Environmental > Terrestrial > Soil > Wetlands > Peat | place... | reverse complement strand
AACGAATCCACCTCCTAAAGAATCGATATTTCCAGATACTTTTGGCAGTGTGGATACGTATCCACTCCAGGAAGCCTGTGAACAATCGAGGAGCAGCCGCCATATGGCGACGCCACCCAAAACCGTAAAGCCGGACTTGTCCTCGCTCCGCATCTCCGATACAAAGCGCACCAATCCGCGTTCCGGCCGCCTCTGGATTTGGATCTCGCTCGCCGTCTTGATGGCCGGCATGCTGGCCGCTGCTGCCTTTGCCTTCCGAAACCGCAAAGCGGAAGTGGAAGTAGCCACCGCCACAAAGCCCCTTACGGGGCCGGCCGGGGTCCTTAACGCCAGCGGGTATGTGACTCCCCGTCGCCGTGCCACTATTGCGGCTAAAATCACCGGCCGCGTCACCGGCGTGTATTTCGATGAAGGTACTCGCGTAACCGAGGGACAACTCCTCGCCACGCTGGACGATTCGGACGCGCGCCGCGCCCTGGATTCCGCCAAGGCAGACCGCGAATCCTCGCAGGCCGCCATTCTCGACTACGAAGTTCAGTTGAAGAATGCGGAGATCGAGCTGCGCCGCACACAACAGCTCGTTAAGGATGGTGTCTCTACGCAACAGGCGCTGGATTCCGCTGAAATGGCCGCGGACAGTTTGCGCGCCAAGATCGCGTTGGCAAAGCAACAAGTGGTCGCTGCGGACGCGCGTATCCGCGAACAACAGCAGGCCGTGGACAACTGCACCATCAAGGCGCCGTTCGCGGGCATCGTTGTTTCGAAGGATGCGCAAGTGGGCGAGATGGTCTCGCCTGTCTCCGCCGGAGGCGGTTTCACGCGCACCGGCATCGCCACGATTGTGGACCTGCATTCGAACGAATTTGAAGTCGACGTCAGCGAAGCCTACATTGCCCGCGTTTTCGATAATCAGGGTGTTAACGCAGTTCTCGACGCGTATCCGAACTGGACTATTCCAGCGAAAGTTCGCACCGTGATTCCAACGGCCGACCGGCAAAAGGCCACCGTCAAAGTCCGCATCTCCATTACGGAGCCCGACCACAAAACCCTGTACGACCCCGCCAAGGACCCGCGCATTCTGCCGGACATGGGCGTGAAGGTCACCTTCCTGGAAAACGAAACCAAGCCAGGAACCAAGCAGGAAAAATCGCCTGCGGTGGCCATGGTGCCGCAGAAGGCCGTCCGCCAAGACAATGGCTCCAAGTATGTTTTCATCGTCATGGGCGACACCATTGAGCGCCGCGCGGTCACGACAGGAGAGGCGCGCGGTTCGGACGTCGAGATTCTGGCGGGCATCCAGCCCGATGCCACCATCGTTGTCGGCGGTCCCGCCAATCTTCGCGACGGTCAGGCCGTACAGATCCAAAAATAGGAGCGCTCCCCATGGTCAAGGTGGATGGTAGTGGCGGTCAGGCTGGCCTCATTCAGGTTCGGGATCTCGACAAGACCTATCGCCGTGGCGGCGAGGAAATCCACGTTCTTCAGGGGTTGAATCTCGACGTGTCGCCGGGCGAATTTGTAGCTTTCATGGGCCCCAGCGGCTCGGGAAAGACCACTTTGCTGAATCTTCTCGGCGGGTTGGACGTGCCGACGCGCGGCAGCATCACCGTCGCGGGCGACGAGATCACGCACATGTCTTCCAGCAACCTCACGGAGTGGCGCGCCCGCCATGTCGGCTTCATCTTTCAGATGTACAACCTCATTCCCGTTCTCACCGCGTTTCAGAACGTAGAGCTGCCGTTGCTGCTGACGAAGCTTTCCAAGGCCGAGCGCCGTTCGCACGTGGAAACCGCGCTTTCCATCGTTGGCCTCGCCGATCGCATGAATCACTTTCCGCGCCAACTCTCGGGAGGTCAGGAGCAGCGCGTCACCATCGCTCGTGCCATCGTGTCTGACCCCACCTTCCTCCTGTGCGACGAGCCGACCGGCGATCTCGACCGCAAGAGTGCGGACGAGGTCATGGCCCTGCTGGAGGAACTCGTGGCGCATCACCACAAGACCGTGCTGATGGTCACGCACGACCCCCTGGTCGCGGCGCGCGCACAAAGCACCCTGCATCTCGATAAAGGGGTTCTGGTCGAAGCTTCGAAGCTCTCTCAGAGTGTTCCTGTGGGAGGTGTCGCATGAAGTTCGCGCGCATCGTCTGGGCGAACCTGGTGCGGAAAAAAGTTCGCCTGTTGCTCACCATCGGCTCCTTCGCGGTCGCGCTCTTCCTGTTTGTTTTTCTTGGCGTCGTGCGGGACGCGTTTAACCGCGGCGCCGATGTTGCCGGCGCGGATCGCCTTGTGGTCATCAATCGCACCTCGATCATCAATCCGATTCCGCTCAAGTATCGCGACCAGATCCTGCGGATTCCAGGCGTCAAGTACGTCACGCACAACAATTGGTTTGGCGGCATCTACATTGAAGAGAAGAATTTCTTTCCCCAATTCGTGATCGATCCAGAAAACCAGCGCCTGGTTTTCCCGGAGCTTGCCGTTCCCGACGACCAATGGAACGCCTTTTTGAAGGATCGCATTGGAGCTATTGCGGGAGCCAAGCTCGCCGAGCGGTTCAACTGGAAAGTGGGTGATCGCATTCCGATCAAGACCACTCTTTACGGTTCAAATGGAGTCTGGGAATTCAATCTGGACGGCATCTACCATGGCAACCGCCCGCAAAGCGACGAGACCCAGTTTTGGCTGCAATGGGACTACTTCGAAGAAAAAGTTCCGGAGTCCTTCAAGGGGCAGATTGGCTGGTATGTCCTCCGCGTGGACGATCCAGACGACGCGCCACGCATTGCCAAGTCCATCGACGATCTCTTTGCGAACTCTCCTAACGAAACCAAGACGGAAACCGAGTCCGCCTTTGCCGCCGGTTGGGTGAAGCAATTCGGCAACATCCAGAAGCTCATTCTGAGTATTGGCGTCGTCGTGTTCTTTACGTTGCTGCTCGTTACTGGCAACACGATGGCGATCTCCGTTCGCGAACGGACCTCTGAACTTGCCGTCTTTAAGGCCATTGGTTACTCGGACCGTTCCATCCTGTTCTTCGTGCTGGCCGAAGCGCTGACCATTGCCATTATTGGCGGTCTCTTAGGCATGGCCCTGGCTATGCTTGCCGTGCCGGCTCTCGGCAAAATGCTGACCGGCCTCTTGCCGACCATTGTCCTTGCTCCATCGGTGCTTATCTTTGGACTCGCTGTGGCCCTGCTCACCGGCATCCTCAGTGGAATTTTGCCGGGATTCGGCGCCATGCGTCTGCGCGTCGTAAACGCCTTGCGGAGAGTGTGAAATGGTGGGGAAACTCGTATTCTTTTTCATCATCACGGTCGCGGCGATTGCGGTTCTTCTGTTGATTCTCGTGGTCGTGCTGGGAATCCTCGCCGGACTGCTTGCGCCGTTTCTTGGCTCCGTCCCCATCTCTTACAACTTCCGCAGCATTCGCGCGCGCTGGACTTCCACGATCGTCGCGATCCTTGGCATTGCCGGAACCGTCGGCGTGTTTGTTGCCATGCTGTCGCTGGCGCGCGGCTTCAAGGCCACGCTCGTAGCGTCCGGCTCCCCGGATAATGCGCTGGTCATGCGCGCCGGCTCTTCCTCAGAAATGATGGGGGGCATCACGCTCGAATCCATCAAGGTTCTGCAGGACGCGCCAGGCATTGCCCGTGATGCTTCGGGCACACCGGTACTCACACAGGATGTGGTCGGCGTTATTCCCGTTCCGCTGATCAGCACGGGCACGGACGCAAACGTGCAGGTCCGCGGAGTGTCGCCCAACGTGCTCGAGGTCCGCAAATTCGTCAAGCTCGTGCAGGGCCGGATGTTTCAGGCGGGTTTGAACGAGCTTGTGGTTGGCAAGAATGCCTCCAAGACCTACCAGGGACTCACCGTCGGCAATAATATCGATTTCGCCGGAGGCCATTGGCAGGTGGTGGGCGTTTTTGACGCTGGCGGTTCCGCGTTCGATTCCGAGGTCTGGTGCGATTCCCAGATCTTCAATGAGGTTCTTAAACGCCCGGCGAACATTTTCCAATCCGCCACGGTTCACCTGACTTCGCCTTCCGCCTTTCAGGGATTCAAGGACGCGGTCACGAAAGATCCGCGCATGAACGTCGATGTGTGGCGCGAGATCGACTATTACGCCAAGCAATCGACCGCTATGACGCGGCTCATCACCGTTCTCGGCGGACTCGTTGCCGCGATAATGGCCATCGGCGCGATTTTTGGAGCGCTCAACACCATGTATTCCGCCGTTGCGGAGCGGGGCCGCGAAATCGCCACCATGCGCGCCCTCGGATTCCCCACTTCGAACGTGATTCTCTCTTTTTTGTTCGAAGCGCTTCTGATCTCTTTCCTTGGCGGAATCCTGGGCTGCCTGGTCGTTCTTCCCCTAAATGGCATCACAACCAGCACCATGAATATGCAGACGTTCTCGAATGTGGCCTTCGCCTTTAAGATCACGTTCGACCTGCTCGTGATGGGCGTGCTTTTTGCCCTGGTGATGGGCGTTCTCGGCGGACTGTTGCCCGCCGTCCGTGCGGCCATTCAGCCCGTCTCTGTCGCTCTGCGCGAACTCTGACCTTGGAGTGCGGGAGCCCTGCTCCCGCCTTTACGGTCGTTGCCGTCTCACCAGCTGCTGCTGCGGCAGCTTGGATGTCGCATTCCAAGTGCCGGTCCGCAAATCCTAGAAGTCCTTCTCTTCAATCCTCCTCTTCGAAGGATCGTAGTCGCAGAACCGCACCCACTTGGGTCGCACCACAAAATACGTGATCCCCGGCCAGCTCTGCCGCGCCGGACCATCGGGAAACGCGGCAAAGTAGGTCTTCTTGTACTTCGCCAATTCCTCTCCTTCCAGCTCCTCGGCCACCCCTTCGTACTGCACCGTAACTTCCGTCGTGCAGCCGATCACCCACGCCACACGAGGATTCCTTTTCAAGTTCGGATATTTGCGCGAGCTCTTCACCGTATCGAAGATGATTTCCAGTTCCGGCGTTGCCGCGAATCCCATGAGTGCCGCTTCCGGCTGCATTTTGTCATCCACCGTCGCCAGCACCGCCAGCCTCTCGTTGTGCATGAATCCATAGACCTCTTCGACGTTCATAGTTGTTTCCTTCCACAGTCTTCCACTTCCCGGAATTTTCCAATCGCACATGTTACACTGCAAATTCGTACAGGAGACTCGATGATTCGTTCGCTCCCAGCCTCACTGTCTCTTCTGTTTCTCACGTTCTTTCCAACGACACTCCCGGCGCAGCAGGTTTCCTCGGAGCTGCTCCATGGGCTTAGTTGGAGACTCATCGGGCCGCACCGTGGCGGCCGCGTGACGGCCGTCGCTGGGATCGCCGGCAATACGAAAACATACTACATAGGCACGCCGGGAGGCGGCGTCTGGAAGACCACCAACGCGGGCCGAACTTGGTTCCCGATTTTTGACGAGGCGCACATTGCGTCTATCGGCGACCTTGTCGTCACCCCGTCCAATCCGAATATCATCTACGTCGCCACGGGCGAGCAAACGGATGGCAACGGCCTGTGGAAGTCCACAGATGCGGGTACTACCTGGACCAATCTTGGTTTCCGAGAGTCTCCCATCCTTCCGTCGCTTCTTGTTGATCCGCATGATGCCAACCTTGTCTACGTCGCCGTAGCAGGCACGTTTACGCCAAGCGAGGTTCGCGGCATTTTCAAATCCTCTGATGGCGGCAAAACCTGGCGCAAGGTTTTCTACAAGGACGATCACACCAGTCCCAGCGAACTCGATTTCGATCCCGACAATTCCCACACGCTCGTTGCCGTATTTCGCCACATTCCTCCTGCGCCCGGCGAGAAGCCGGCCGAAGGCCTGGACACGCAGTTACTCCGCTCCACCGACTCAGGCGAAACCTGGTCGCCCATGGGCGAGCAAGGACTCCCGTCCGCGCATCGCCAGCGCGTGGGGCTCGCCATTGCGCCGGGCCTCGGCGGGAAACGTATTTTCGCATTGATGTCACAGGGACTGTTTCGCTCCGATGACTCGGGCGCAACCTGGCAGAAGATCACAACGGATCCGCGCGTCCTCGGCTCGAACTATTTTGGACGCGTTTTCTCCGACCCGAAAAATCCGGACGTCGTTTACGTGATGCAGACCTCCACCTATCGCTCCGACGATGGCGGGCGCACCTTTGCGGCCTGGAAGGGAACTCCCAGCGGCGAAGACGACCACGTACTCTGGATCGACCCGCAGGACACGAACCACATCGTCGAAGGCACTGATCAGGGCGCCGTCATCACCTACGACTGTGGCAAGACCTGGAGCAGTTGGTTCAATCAGCCCACCGGCCAGTTCTACCGCGTGACTACCGACAACCAGTTCCCTTATCGTCTTTACGCCTCTCAGCAGGACTCCGGCTCCGTCGTTGTTCAGAGTCGCACGGATTTCGGAATGATTACCTACCGCGACTGGTTTTCCAGCGGTTCCTTTGAAAGCAGCTTCATCGCTCCGGACCCGTTGCACCCGGAATACGTCTACTCTCTCGGCTGGTATGGCAACATCATTCGCCTGGATCGCAACACCGGGCAAACTGCCACCCTGTTCATCGCCCCTTCAAACTACCGCGCAAGCTGGGAGACCCCCATAACCTTCTCTCCGCGCGATCCCCACACGCTCTTTTATGCCTCTCAATTCCTGTTGAAGACCACCGACGGCGGCCAAACCTGGAAGGAAATTAGTCCAGACCTGACGGTGAAGGCTAGTTCTTCTTCGCCCGCGCCGAAATCGGACGCCGCTGGCCATATCCCATCGAAGGACGACATGGAAGAAAGCTCTGGCTTTTTTGCCGGGGACGATGAAGACGATGACGCGCAGGGCGGCCCTGTTCCCGGCTTCATTCAGGCAATTGCGCCGTCCTCGCTCGACGCCAACCTGATCTGGATAGGCACTTCCACGGGCCTCATTCAGATCACTCACGACGGCGGCGCCACATGGTCCAACGTCTCTCCCAGCGGGTTGCCGGAACGTGCGATAGTCAATGAGATTGACCCGTCGCCTCACGATCCGAGCGTGGCATTTGCCGCAGTCTATGCGCGCCGAGACACGCACCCTTATTTCTTCCGCACGCGCGATGGCGGCAGGTCATGGGACAAAATCGTCAGTGGCCTTCCGGACGCGGGCATCGCGCGCGTGGTTCGCGAGGATCCTGTGCGCAAAGGAATGCTCTTTGCGGGCACACAAACCGCCGCATATGTCTCTTTCGATTTCGGCGACCACTGGCAATCACTTCAACTCAATCTCCCCACCAGTTCCGTGTCCGATTTGACCGTCCACGGAGATGATCTCGTCGCCTCTACATTTGGCCGTGGCCTCTGGATTCTGGACGACATCTCTCCCCTCCGCCAGTTGAGCGACGAACAGCGGCAAGCGCCGGTTCACTTCTTCACGCCGGCCGCCGCCATCCGCGCACACTGGGACAATCATCCCGATACACCTCTGCAACGCGACATGCCCACGTCACAGAACCCGCCCGACGGCGCCATCCTCTACTACTCGCTCAGTTCTGCGCCGAAGGGAGAAATCACTCTCGATATCCTGGATGAAAAGGGAAATCGTATCCGTCATTTCTCCAGTATCCCCGCGCAGGAATCCCTGCCGCCGGCGAATGTCCCCGAATATTGGTTCTACCCTCCGGCCAGCCTGCCCACCGCCACGGGAATCAATCGGTTCGTTTGGGACCTCCGATATCCGCACCCAACGGCCTTGCCGTTCGGATTCTTTGGTGAGCACCTGGATTACACCGAATATACGCTTCCCGATCACGCCGTCCCCGGAGAAACGCCTCGTTTTCAGCCGCCAGGTCCACTGGTTACGCCAGGAACCTACGACCTCGTGCTGACGGTTGATGGAAAATCCTACCGCCAAAAGCTGCGAGTGGTTGGGGATCCGCGCGTTGGCATCTCCCCCACCGATTTCGCGGCCCAATTCGATCTTTCCCAGAAATTCTGTAACCTGATGGAGGCTTCCGCCACTTCCTACCACATCCTTGCGCCCCTGCAAGCGCAGCTCGAAGATCGCAAGAAATCCCTGCCGTCCGGCGCTTCGAAGGAGTTGACGGATTCCCTTGCCGAGGCCGAGAAGCAGTTCAAGGGCCTGCAAAATGGCTCGCCGCAATCGCCCGGCTTTGGCACTGTGAATCGCGACGCTGCCCGCTACCTGGTGATGGTTCAGGGGGGAGACATGGCGCCGACGGATTCTGTGCGCCAGTTGTATCGATATGCCTGCGAGGCCTACGCCAAGAACGTCGCGGTCGCCAACAAGCTTGCCGACGAAACCCTCCCATCGCTCAACAAGCTGCTGGAAGCAGAAAGACTCGCGCCGCTCAGCCTAATTCAGTCTTCCGTCCCAACGATGGCGTGCCAACCGTAAAAGAAAAAGGGCGCCCTGATTTCATCAGAACGCCCGAAGCTTCACCCGTAAGGTACCGGCGTCAATCCCCCGCCGCTGCGTTCCTCGCACCGGGCACATCCGTATCCGTCACCATGGTTCCCACAGCGCGGAAGCGCACCAGCAGGATCGTCAAATCGTCCGCCTGCCGCGCCCCCCTCGCAAAGTTCTCTACAGACTCCAGCACCGTCTTCTGGATCTCATCCAGCGGCATCTCGTTCTTTCCTTGCAGCACGGACCGCAGGCGACCAGTTCCATAGAGTTGCTCGTCCGGGTCCATCGCTTCCGTCACGCCATCGCTGTAGAGAACCAGCGTGTCGTTCGGCTCCAGTTGCAGCCCTGTTGTCGAAAACTCTGCTTCCGGCACGAGTCCGACGGGGAAAGAGCCTTCGGTGAACGCTTCCACCGCCGTGCTCGCCCTCATCAAAATCGGGGAAGGGTGTCCGGCGTTGATGTATTCCAGCTTCCCGCTGTCGTCGAGGATGCCGAAGAACATCGTTGCGTAGCGGCCGACCTCCGCATGATCGCACAGGAATCTGTTCACGTGATTGAACACGCGCGCAGGATCGGTTCCCAGCGTCATGCCGGAGAGCGCTCCTTGCAACATCGTCGTCAGCAGCGCCGCCCCTAACCCTTTGCCGCTCACATCGGCTAGAAGAAACGCCGTGCGCCGGTCGTCGAGTGGGAACACGTCAAAGTAATCTCCTCCCACCGACAAGCAGGGAAAATTCACGCCCGCCACAGCCAGGTGCGGATAATCCCGGAAGTTTTTTGGCAACAGCGCTTGTTGTATGTCGCGCGCGATGCCGATTTCCTGTTCCAGGCGCTGCCGCTCGCGTTCGCGTTCCACCAGTCGAGCATTGTCCAGAATGCTGGCCGCGTCGGCGGCGAGCGCATCCAGAATTTGCCGGTCCAGTTTGGAGAACGCCGTCGGCCGCTTCGAATCCAGATAAAGCACGCCGAGGAATTCGCCCTTGCTCACGTTGGTCGCCGATTCGCTGCTGGCGCGTGAAGTCGCATACAGCGGAATCACCACCACAGCGCGCAATCCTTGCGCCACGATGCTGGCCGCCGCCTGCAAGTTCATCTCGGCCTGTTCGATGTCTTCGGTGATTACCGGCAACTGCTTCTTCATCGCCAACTGGATGGCCGTCTGGCTCGGCGTCATGCTCTCGGGAGGCAACCGCTGCCCTCCGCTGCGCCGCGCCAAGCGCACGCGCAAGCGTTCCGAAGGACTCGAAGAAAGAGTCTCCACCGCCTCTTCCAGCAGTCCGCGGTCGGCATCGGTCACGGCAATCGCATGATCGATCATTTTCGCCAGCACGGAATCCAAAGGCAGTTGTGAGTGCAGCAGGGAAGTGGCTTCCAGCAGCAAGTTCAGTTTTCGCAGCCCGCCGCCCGTGGACTCCGAACTCGTCATATGATCGATGCGCGTCAATAACTGCGGAATGGACTCTTCTGAGGTGCCCGACGCCGCGCGGAAAATCACCTGGTAGGAATCTTCCAATCCAAACGTAACGACATCCCCGTCGGAAAGTGGCCGGCTTTCTACTTTTTCCCCGTTAACAAAGATGCCGCGCCGCTGGCCCCGATCTTCAAGGTAATAGCGGTTGGCTTCGGTGACGATGGCGGCGCAATTTCGAGAGATGCGCCGGTCCGTGAGCTGCAAGTGGTTTCCCGTCTCCGCGCCGCGCCCGATCAGGAACGGAGTTTGTGTCACACGCACGTATTTCCTGGCGCCATCCGGCGAGATAACCTCTAGCACTGCTTCGGATTGTGCCAGTATCTCCGTCATTCGCTCTTTCCCCTGCCTTCCTCCACCAAGCCGCGCATTGTAACACGCATGGGGCTGTCAATGCCTTACCGCTTGCTTCCCACTCCCATCCCCGCCAAAATAGCCTCGCCGCGCTCTTCGGCATACCGCCTGGCAGTTTCTGGGAGTCCCTGAATGCTCGCATTGCCCCTCTGTCTCCTGAACGCTCCCAGGCTGATAGCCCTTGCTTCTTTTTCGGACAGCGGCGGTCTTTCTCATGAGGATCCTGTTGTTCCCATCCTGATCGCTTCTATTTTCATTACCTTGGGCGCGGCGCTCGGTGGCGTCCTGATGAGGCTGATTAAGCAGCCCGCCGTCCTTGGTGAGCTTCTCGTCGGGCTGCTGGCTGGGAATCTCGGCTACTACCTGCGCAATCCGATCCTGAGCGTACTTCGGGAAGGCGACAATCTCTCTCACATTGCATCTATGGCCTTGACGGGTCCAATCAGCATCGGCGAGGCAACTCTAAGGGTCCTTCCGCCTGGCCCTCACACGGACTTCTTGGCAAAGATTCTCTCCGGCCCCCAGGGCCAGACTTACATTACCGTGTACTCCTTCATTGACATCGTCTCTCGCCTGGCGATCCTTGTTCTTCTTTTTATGGTCGGCCTGGAAATCAGCTTGGTGGAGATGAAGCGTGTCGGCAAATACGCTACCTATGTGGCCGTCCTCGGCATTGTCCTTCCAATGGCATTGGGTATGGGAGTCATGAAACTCCTACACCCGAACAATCCCCTCGCCGTCGATCTTTTCATCGGCGGAATTCTGACGGCCACCAGCGTCGGTATTACTGCGCGCGTGCTCCGCGACCTGGGACGTGAAACCACGGAAGAAGCGCGCATCATCCTGGGCGCTGCTGTGATCGATGATGTCCTCTGCCTGATCGTTCTCGCGGTCGTCAGCGGCCTCGCGGTCACGGGCAAGATCAGCGTCGCGTCTATCGCGGCCACCACCGGCAAGGCCGCGCTTTTTCTGGTCGCCTCTCTCGGCATTGGCATTTGGCTGACTCCGAAGCTCGTTCGCCGCCTTGCCAACTTTGGCGTGAGCAATCTCAAGCTCCTGTTTGGCGTCAGTTTCGCTCTCCTGCTTGCCTGGCTGGCCAATGTCGCGCAGCTTGCCACCATTGTCGGGGCCTTCGCCGCTGGCATGGTCCTCAACAGTTTCTTCGACAAGGAAGTGGAAGGCGTATCTCTGCATGACCTCCTCTCTCCCATCGAGTCGCTCATCGTGCCGTTGTTCTTCGTGTGGATGGGTATCCAGGTAAAGCTGGAAAGCATGGCCAGCAAGGACGTTGTGATCGCGGGCCTTGCGCTTACGATCGTTGCCATCGCCGGGAAAGTGGCCGCGGGTTGGGGCTGCCCGCCCAGCATGAATCGCCTTGCGGTCGGTTTCGGCATGATGCCTCGCGGCGAAGTAGGCTTGATTTTCGCGGGCATCGGAAAGGCCATCGGCGTGGTCGACGAAGGGCTTTTTTCCGCTATTGTTTTGCTTGTCATGATCACGACGGTTTTGGCTCCTGTCATGCTTCGCGCCACTCTGGGCGCCAATCCTCACGCGCTCAAGGTGCAAACCTCCGCCGGTTCCCATTGAGTCCTCTTTTGGCAAGCTGTTCAGGTGTGTACCTGCCAAATCGGCACATCACCATGAAATTCTTGATTCCTCTCCGATTGAGGGAGCTATAATCGCCGCGTTTGTCCTCCATGCGGACAGGGGACCGCGCCGCCCATGCCGAAGCTCAGATTTCTTGTCTCGTTGATGACCAACGACAACGACTACCAGATGGAGCAAGCCAGTTCTGCCGAGGAAGCAGCCCAGAAGCTGGGAGTCGAGGCCAAAATTCTGTACGCGGATAATGACGCGATCACGCAAAGCACCCAGATTCTTCGAGCGATCCAGGTCTCGGAAAAAGAGCGGCCGGATGCCATCGTGTTCGAACCGGTCGGCGGCACGGCGCTTCCTCAGGTAGCTCGCGCGGCTGTCGAAGCCGGAATTGCCTGGGCCGTGCTGAATCGGAATGCGTCGTACATCCCTGAACTTCGACGCACCAGCAAGGTTCCCATCTTTGGCGTGAGCTCCGACCAAGTGGAGGTGGGCCGCATCGCCGGTCAGCAATGCGCCGCGCTTCTGCCGCGAGGTGGTTCCATCCTGTATATCGAAGGTCCTTCTCAGGACGTCGTCGCGAAAGAGCGGGAGATTGGGCTGCGCGAGTCCCTTCCTGCAAACATTCACTTCACCTCCCTTCGTGGCCAGTGGACGGAAGAGAGCGCGCAGCGCTCCGTGCGCTCCTGGTTAAGCCTTTCCACCTCAAAAAAGGCCATCATTGATTTGGTGCTTTCTCAGAACGACGCCATGGCCATCGGCGCCCGCAAAGCGTTTCAGGAAATTCCGAATGAACTCGAACGCGAACGGTGGCTTGCGATTCCGTTCCTCGGTTGCGACGGAGTGCCGAAAACCGGTCAGGCATGGGTGCGGAGTGGTCTGCTCACTGCTACAATCTTGACCCCTCCCAATACCGGCAAGGCGATGGAGATGCTTGTGGATGCGCTGCAAAACAAAAAGACTCTTCCGGAGCGAGCCTTCACGGTGGCGAGTTCCATTCCACCATTGAAAAGCCTGGCGCCCCCGAAGCCCTGAACGGATTATCGGCTCGTTGCTAAACGGCGCTCGATGTAATCGTTGATATAGCCCTCAAAGGCCTCATCGAGTTTCAGTGTTACCGGCCCCGTCTTGCCGTTCGCGATCGTGTGACCCGCGATCTCTTTCACTCCGATCACATTGCGGTTGGTGGACGTAATGAACACTTCGTCCGCGCTATACAGATCTTCCAATCGCATCGCTTGTTCCACCACGCTGGTGCTGGCTTCGCTCGCAATCTCCATCAAAACGCCTCGGGTTACACCCTCCAGGCACCCCGATGTCAGCGGTGGCGTGATCACTTTCTCGCCTTTCACCGCAAAAATATTTGCCGCGGTGCACTCGCTTACTTCGCCCCGTTCGTTCAGCAGCACCACTTCATCGAAACCTTCCCGCTGCGCTTCCGCTGCGGCCCATACGCTGTCCAACCAGGAGATGGTCTTAACTCCCGCCAAAGGGGAAGCCGCGTGCCGGCCGTGTTCGCGCACGCTCAGACGCACATTTTCGGGGTAGTGGGGCAGGTCCGCCGAAGTAATGACCAGGTCCACATCCGGCATCTTCTCGTCGCCCTTCCAGCTCCCCACCGTGTTCCAGATCAGATAGATTCGTGCGCAACCCTCTTTCACCTCGTTGGCGCGGATCACTTCCTGCAGCATGACGCGCACCCTCGCGCTCGTGTAGGTCATTGGCAACCGCGTCAGGGCGGCGTCCTTCTCCAGCCTCCGCCAATGCCGCTCATAGGCGAACGCTTCCCCGCGTGCGATGCGGACTGTCGTAAACAGCCCCCAGCCGCAGATTAATCCCGCCTGCCCAGGCGACCACCGGGTCTTTTCCAGCGGACGCAGCTCATCATTGTGAAAAACAAAGCGATGTATCACGGACCCACCCGCCCCATGGTAGAAAGCCGGGGCACATTTTGCATTGTACCGGAAACGGAGGCCGTGCTGCTCCGGAGGCTGCGCCCATTTCCCCACTCTGTACGGTCCGGTGACTCTCATCACATCCGGTTGTGCTCCAAATTGCCAGAATGGTTCTGTGACGTTTCCCTCCGCAACGCGCCTCCGCGCCTGCTCTCAGGTAAGCTTCTTACTCCTGTTTCTTTACCTGATCTTGCGGACCGATTTTCGGGCCTCTTCCACCGCCTCACCGGATGATCTGCGGCTCACCTCGCCCGTGGCTCTTTTCTTCCAACTGGACCCCCTCGTTGCCATTTCGAATGCCTTGGCCAGCCGCGCCTTATACCAGGGTCTCCTTTGGAGCCTGCTCATCCTCATCCCCACGCTGTTCCTTGGCCGTTTCTTCTGTGGCTGGGTTTGCCCGTTGGGCACCCTCAACCACTTCTTCGGCAGTTTGAAATCGGAATCGAAGCGCGGCAAGCAGCTCATCGATTCCAATCGCTACAAGTCCTGGCAGGCTGCCAAGTACTATATTTTGTTCGCGGTTCTCGTCGCGGCTCTCTTCGGCACGGGCCTCGTCGGCTGGTTTGATCCCTTTTCGTTCCTCACGCGCTCACTAGGTCTTTCGATTCTTCCCGGGCTGGATTATCTGGGCAATTCGATTCTCCACTCCGCGGAGTCGAGCGGCTTTTCCTTGGTGCGCATTATCGGCGGGGTTGTCCACGTCATTCTGACTTACACGATCCTCAGCCTGAAGCAGTCTCATTTTCGCCAGGGGTTTTTCCTCGGCCTACTTTTCATTTTGGTCCTGGCACTGAACTATCGTGTTACGCGCTTTTTCTGCCGAGCGCTCTGCCCCCTTGGCGCCCTTTTCGGTCTCGTCTCGCGCTGGTCTATTCTCGGCCTGCAAAAAAACACTGCCTCTTGCGACGATTGCAATCGCTGCCTGCTGCACTGCCAGGGCGGTGACGATCCCATCGGTGGCGTGCCGTGGCGCAAATCCGAATGCCTCCTTTGTATGAATTGCATCGGTGCCTGCCCGCACGATGGTCTGCAATTCAAGTTTTTCCCCCAAGGCAACACGCGGGAAGCGCCCAGCCTCCAGCGCCGTAAAGTCCTCACCGGTCTCGCGGCCGGGGCCGCGGCCCTCCCCTTGATGCGCGCCACAACTTCCTTTGCCGCTGAAAAAAGTGATCGCCGCATTCGTCCTCCCGGCGCTCTGGATGAATCGGACTTTCTGGCGCGCTGCGTCCGCTGCGGCGAATGTATGAAAGTCTGCCCCAATAACGCGCTCCACCCCTCTTTCTCCGAAAGCGGGATCGAAGGCCTCTGGACGCCGGTGCTCGTCCCGCGCATTGGCTATTGCGAGCCGAGCTGCGTCCTGTGCTCGCAGGCTTGCCCCACCGGTGCCATTTGGCAAATCACGGCAAAGACTAAAGCCTGGGCAGTTGGCCTGTCGAAGGAGAGCAAGCCCGTTCGCATCGGAACTGCTTTCTACGACCGGGGCCGCTGCCTGCCCTGGGCCATGGCAACGGAATGCATCGTCTGCGAGGAGTGGTGCCCCACCTCGCCCAAAGCCATCTATTTGCAGCCCGCGGAAGTGACCGACGCCAAGGGTCAGACAAAGATTCTCAAGCAGCCGCGGGTCGACCCGGCAAAGTGCGTTGGCTGTGGCGCCTGCGAGTATGCGTGCCCATTGCGCGACCGCCCCGCGGTGTACGTCACCTGCGTCGGTGAGACGCGATCTGCCACCAATCAGATTCTTTTGAATCCGGAAGGGAAAGCCACACGATCATGACCCACTCACTCAGTCGCGGCCGGTTCACCACTGCTTTGCTGCTCTCCTCTCTCTTCCTGGCATGCGGCTGCCAGCACCGGTCCGCTGCGTCGACCACCTTCTTTCCGGAGTCCGCCGAGGTTCCCGATTGGACCAAGGCTCCCGAAGTCCGCACGTTCTCCGCCGACAAGCTTTCGGACTACATCGATGGCGATGCCGAAAAATATCTGAAGGCGGGTGTGCGCAGTGTCTCCACTGCCGACTACAGATTCAAAGGCCAGGTCCAGGTCACCGTTGACGTGTACACAATGTCCAACGCCGATGGTGCAAAAGCCATCTTCGAATCCGAGCCTGCGATGGATGCAAAAACTCCCGCTCTCGGCGACGCCGCGTGGCTGTACGCGCAGTCTCTGATTTTCCGAAAAGGTCCCTATCTTGTCCGCATGGTGGCCTATCAGGATTCGCCTCAGCTCTCGGAAGCCATGCTCTCTCTCGGTCACGCCGTGGAACGGAAACTCTCGCGCTAGGAGGATACTGCGATGAACAACAATTACGAAAAGAGCCGCCGGGACTTTCTCAGGGACTGCGCATTGGGCGCGCTAGCCGCAGGCGCGGGACGCTTCGCCTTTGCCGCGGACCGCAGCGTCAATCCCTCGGCTGCCAGCGCTGAAAGATCCAAAGTCGTTGTCGCGCGTGATGCTTCCCTGTACGGAGCCAGCTCCACTCCGGATTCCGCGCGTGTGCAGAAACTCCTCGATCGCGCCATGCAGGATTTCTTTGAATCCCCCGACCCGGTCAGCCCGTGGAAAAAACTCGTCCACCCAGATGAAGTCGTCGGCCTGAAGGTCAACACCATCGCGGGCCCCGGCCTTTCCACTCATCCCGTGTTGGTGGCGGCAATTTGCGAACGCCTCCAGCAGGCGGGCGTCAAACCGGGCAACATTGTCGTTTGGGATCGCACCAACGAAGAGCTCGATCGCGCCGGATTCCCGCTTTCAAGTGACCCCAATCGCATTCGTTTTGTTGGCACCGATTCGAAAGAGATCGGCTATGACGACACTGTCTTCACCGCCGGATCCGTCCAAACACGTCTCTCCAAGCTGCTCACGCGCACCTGCGACTGCATGATCAACGTGCCCATCCTCAAGCATCACGTGATGGCCGGAGTCACTCTCGCGTTGAAGAACATGTATGGCGTGAACAACAATCCCAACAAATTTCATTCGAACAACTGCTGTCCTGGCGTTGCGGACCTCAATCTGTTGCTGCCCATTCGCAACAAGTTCCGCTTCGTCGTCGCCGATGCCATGACAGCTTGCTTTGCCGAGGGCCCCGGCTACAAGCCGCAATTTGCGTGGAAATACAACGGTGTGATGGTCGCCTCCGACCCCGTGGCCATCGACTCCATCGCCTGGAAAATCATCGAATCAAAGCGGGCAGAACGCGGCCTCAACACTTTGGTCCAAGCGGGCACGGCTCCCAAATACATTGCCGTTGCCGCTGATCCGCAACATCGTCTTGGCACAGACGATCCCAACCGCATTCACCTGATGGAGGTCTAGTCATTGGCCGAGCCGCGCACCACGCCCGATAGTTTGTCCGCCGCGCCTCTGAATCGCCGCGAAGCGCTGATCCGCATTCTGCGCCTTGCTGGATTAAGCGCCGGCACGGCCGCTGCGGGCTATTGGCTCACCACACGTAGTGTCAGACCCACGGAGAAGCTCCCGGTTTCCGTCCGCCGCGACCACCGCGTTATGGCCAACCCCGCCTTCCCGGATCTGACTGTCGTCAGTGGCGATTCCCCAAGTGCTCTCGTGCAGCGCGCACTGCTCGAACTCGGCGGCATCCAGCGATTCGTCTCGCGCGGGGACGTCGTCATCGTCAAACCCAACATTGCCTGGGACCGCACGCCCGAGCAGGCCGCCAACACAAATCCCGAAGTAGTCGCCGAAATGGTCCGCCAGTGCTGGTCCGCTGGTGCGAGAAGAGTCATCGTCACGGATGTTAGCTGCAACGATCCTCGCCGCTGCTTCCAACGCTCCGGCATCGCCGAGGCTGCTGGCAAGGAAGGTGCGAAAGTCATTCTTCCTGACTCTTCCTCGTTCAAGGAAGTGAACCTCGGCGGAGATATTCTCCAGGAATGGCCCGTCTTCCAGCCTTTTCTGGAGGCCGACAAGATCATCAACCTGCCGATCGCCAAGCACCACAGTCTCACCGGCGCCACTCTCGGCATGAAAAATTGGTATGGCATTCTCGGTGGCCAGCGCCAGCGCCTCCACCAGCGCATCCACGAAAGCCTGGTGGACCTGGCGGACTTCATGCGGCCCACGCTCACTCTGATCGATTCCTACCGTGTGCTGCTGCGTAACGGCCCAACCGGCGGCAACCTCGAGGATGTTCTGCTGAAGAAAACCGTCGTTGCGGGCACGGATCCGGTCGCGCTAGACGCTTACGTGGCCAAGGCCTATTGGAACATGGACCCACCCGCTCTTCCCTATTTGCAATTGGCCGCAGACCGCGGCCTCGGCTCCCTGCAATTCGAAAAACTCCACACGCAGGTCGTCGCCCTCCCATCAAATTCCTAGTTTCTTGTTTAGTGATTCCCTACGAAAGAAACTGTATCGCCACGCCCCACTGCCCCTCGCCCACCTTCTCCACCCTCACAACTTGCCCCAGGTACTCACGGTCCTGCGGGTCCTTCGGATCGTGGAAGGGGAGCGTCACGTACAGTCGCATTCCCTCATAGTAGGTCGCGATTGCGCTGACAAAGTAAATTCCCTCACGCCCTACGTTTTTCGTTGTGCCGAGCTCTTGCACCGCATCCTTGGGGTCGGACGCGCGGATCTTCATGGGTTGGCCGATTCGGATGCGCCGGCTCCGGCGTTTATCCTGGCTGTACATGCGCGGTCAGCCTGCCTAATCTCCGGACCTGCCGCGGCCCGTCTTTCTGAATTCGGCATTGACCCGGAATAGAAATGCTGGATTGGCTTCCTTCTATCGCATTGCCCCGGTGTTGTAAAGCTGGAACTCCCGGATGTGCGCCTCAGCGGAACTCTCCAGCAGATTCAAGCGCACACGTCGCGCGGTCACGGCCGGAAAATGATCGATTTTCTTGTGGCCGATGGCTTGCCCCTCGGCCACGCGCTTCCACCTTCCGCCCTCCTGAATTTCAATCGCGTACTTCTGTACGTGCTGTCCGTCGTTCAGCCATTCCATCGTGAGCGCGCAATCGAAGGTCACCGGCTCTTTGAAACTTACTTCGATCGAGGCACTGTGCGACCCGGCGGGAGCAGACCAGAACGTTTCCGGATTCCCGTCCAGCGCCTCCACCGCCGCGCCCGCACCCGCCTTTTCCACGACAAGATTGTGGCCATACGTTTTCTGAATCGCGTCGCCGAACTCCTTCAGTCGCGCCACATCCGCCTCCGGCACGCGGCCATTCCTATCGGGCGCGATTCCCAGCATCAATTGCGCGCCTCTTCCGACGGTCTGGTCGTAATCCTCTACCAGCTCCGGAAGGCTCTTCAGGCTGGCCTCGTCTTTCGGATGCCAGAACCAATGTTCTTTCCTCAGGGGAGTATCCGCTTCCACGGGCCGCCAGCGAAGATAGCCGGTGCGATCCACCACGTTCCAATTTTCATAGGTCACGCGGCCGGCTTCGTTGCCCACCCATCGCAGGTCGGCATATTTGTACAGCGCCACGTCCGCAAACACCATCGTGTTTGGTTGCCACATCCGCAATTCCTCTACGATTTTGTCGAAATCGTACGTGTGCCCTGCGCTGCCCGCTCCATCCATCCAGAATTCCACCAGCTCTCCATACTGCGAGGCCAGTTCATCCAGTTGCCCCAGATAGTATTTGTCGTAAGCCGCCGCATCCGCATAGCGCGGATCGTGCCGGTCCCACGGTGAGAGGTAAATCCCGAATTTCAAACCATTCCTGCGCGCCGCCTCCGCGACTTCGCGCACCAGATCGCCTTTGCCTTCCCTCCACGGACTGCTCTTCACGCTGTAATTCGTCAGCCCGCTCGGCCACAAGCAGAAGCCGTCGTGATGCTTGGCCACCAGAATGACGTACTTCGCGCCTGCCGCCTTCACCACGCGAATCCACTGCTCCGCGTCGACGCCGCTCGGGTTGAACACGCCCGGGTCCGCCGATCCATCCCCCCACTCGCGATCCAGAAACGTATTTGTGCTGAAATGAAAGATGACGCCGATCTCCAAGTCCTGCCACGCCACCTGCTGCGGACTAGGCTTGATGTCCGTGAAATTCTGGGCGGGGGTTTTCTCCGGTGAGAAAAGAACGCACAGCGAAATACTCGACAGAAACAGCACAGCCAGGGGACGGCGTCTGGAACGCATCAAAAGGGAATCCGTTTCTTCCTTCTATTTTTCGAACTGGCCGCCATTTTAGGAAGGCGCCTCCGGCCTTGTCAATGAAGGTCGCCTTTTCTACTAAAACGATTTAAATTACCCAGAGTAGGGTGTTCGCCGTCACTATCCTGCGGGCCGGCCTGCGGTATGCTTGAGCCGCAAGGAATCCGCCAAAAAAGTCGAGGGCCTTATGCCGCTATTCACTCGGATCGTTCTTTCTGCTTCTTCCGTATTGTTCTTGCTCCCAGCAGTTCGTGCCGACGAAGCGAAAATCCTCACCAATCAAGTTGGGTACGATGTTTCGGGTCCCAAGCACGCCGTGATCCTCGGCAGCGCTCAGGACCACTTCACCGTCTGCACCTTGAATGATGCAGCCGATCGTCACAAAGTGCTCGACATCCCTGCGCAGCACGTGGGACCTGTCAAGAAATGGCGCGACTGGGATTTCTGGACCGTCGACTTTGATTCATTTTCCACCGAAGGCACCTACTATCTCGTCTGCACTTCCGGCGATCGCTCCATTCATTCTTATCCTTTCCTCGTCCAGCGCCTGATTCTCGAGCGCAACACGCTCTCCGACGCCGTCTACTTCTTCAAGGAAGAACGCAGCTCCGGCCCAATGGACAAGGCCGACCGCCATCTCCCCTTTGATGGAGGCAAGAAAACCGGCACCGTCGACGCCCACGGCGGCTGGTGGGACGCCACCGGCGACTACGGCAAGCATCTCTCTCACCTCTCGTTTTCCACTTACTTCAACCCGCAGCAGATTCCTTTCGCGGTCTATAGCTTCTTCAAGAGCGCCGAACTCCTGAACGCCCGCGCCGTGCCGGAAATGATCCGCTACCAGAACCGCATGCTCGACGAAGCCATGTTTGGCGCCGATTATCTTGTCCGTGTGAAGGTTCCTGACGGCTCCTTCTACCGCTCCATCAGCACCGGCGGACCGAAGCAGGTTCCTGAGCTCCGCAAAGTAGCTGGCGAGATGAAGAAGTTCGGCATCTATACGACCAGCGACAAGTCCCCCCGCGGCATCGTCGAAGAGGCCAGCAGCGACCTCGAATACGAAGTCAGCTACCGCTCCGGCGGTGGAGTGGCCATATCTGCGTTAGCGATTGCCAGCACCTACTCGATCTCCGGCGAATACACCAACGCGGATTACCTGAAAGCGGCGGAGGCTTCCTTCGAATTCCTTGAGAAGAACAATCCGAAGCTGACTAATGACGGCAAGGAAAACATCGTCGACGATTACTGCGCGCTAATGGCCGCGACAGAACTCTACCGCGCCACGCACAAGGACGTTTACAAGGCCGCAGCGGATAAGCGCGCCGCCAGCCTCATGTCTCGCCTCATCACCAGCGGTTCCTATGCCAATTACTGGCGCGCGGATGACGCCACGCGCCCGTTCTTCCACGCCTCGGATGCGGGCCTCCCGGTCGTCAGCCTCCTTTACTACGCGGAGATTGCTGGCCCCGACGTGCAAAAGAAAGTCCGCGACACGGCGAAGAGATCACTCGCATTCCAGCTCGGCATCAATCAGGACGTCAACAATCCTTTCGCCTATGCCCGCCAGCTCACGCAGGACAAAGACGGCAACCGCCGCGTCACTTTCTTCTTCCCGCACAACACCGAAGTCGCGCCCTGGTGGCAGGGTGAAAATGCACGCCTCGCCTCGCTCGCCACAGCCGCCAGGCTCGCTGCAAAGCAGTACCCCGACGATCCCGAATTTCAGAAACAGTTGCGCGCTTTTGCCGCCAGCCAGCTCAACTGGATTCTTGGCCTCAATCCGTTCGATTCCTCGATGATGAACGGCGTCGGCCGCAACAATCCGCAATACCTCTTCTTCGATTCCTGGGAGTACACAAACGCACCCGGCGGCATTTCGAACGGCATCACCGCCGGCTTCAAAGACGAGGACGGCATCGACTACAATCTGACCTTCCATCAGACCGGCGCCGACAACGACTGGCGCTGGCAGGAGCAGTGGCTCCCCCACGGCGCCTGGTACATCTTCGCCGTCTCCGCCCACGATGTCTCCGGTGCCGCCAAACCCTAATCCCTAATCCACTTGGGTTTCTCCGTGTGCCGGCTTTACGCCGCCGTCCCTTTGCAGGGCCCGCCTTGGAAGCAGCAGCTACACAACTGCTCTGACCTTTAGCTGCGAGCTCATAGGCTTCAGCCTCGCCTCCTGCCGTTGGCTAACGGCTGGCGGCTGTTGGCCGAAAGGCCTCAATCCACACCAGAACGCCTCAACTACCCGTGCGCCAAGCCCTTGCCGAATTCCCCCAAACGTGCCACTAATGAATTGTTATGACTACCACACTCGATCTACCCACCTCCAAATTCAAGGCGCTGACTCGGCTCGTTGGCAACACGCCTCTTGTATCCATCCACTACCGCTATCGAGGAACGCACCGCATCCTCTTTGCCAAGTCCGAGTACTTGAACCTCACCGGCAGCATCAAAGACCGCATGGCCGTGCGCATCCTCCAGAAGGCCTATGCCGAAGGCAAAATCTCCCCGGGCTATACCATCGCGGAAGCCACTAGCGGCAATACCGGCATCTCCTTTGCCGCCATTGGGCGCATGCTCGGTCATCCCGTGAAAATCTTCATGCCGGACTGGATGAGCCAGGAACGCGTCCATCTGATCCGCAGCTATGGCGCCGAAGTCGTCTCCATCAGCAAAGGCGATGGCGGGTTCCTCGGCAGCATCCGAATGTGCGAGGAATTTGCCGCTTCGCGTAACGACGTGTTCCTTCCCCGCCAGTTCTCCAATCCCGCCAATTCCGAAGCGCATGAGGAGACCACCGGCCCGGAAATCTGGTCTCAGCTTCTCTCTGTTGGAAAGCGCCCGCAGGCGTTCGTCGCCGGCGTTGGCACTGGCGGCACGGTCATGGGGGTGGGAAAATATCTTCGAAATCAGGATCCGTCGATTCGCGTACACCCCGTTGAGCCCGCCGAATCACCCACGCTGACCACCGGTTGCAAGGTCGGCAATCATCGCATTCAGGGCATCTCCGATGAGTTCATCCCGGAAATCGTCCACTTGAACGAACTCAACGAAGTCATCACCATTTCCGATGGCGACGCCATTCAGATGTCCCAGAAGCTCGCCACGCAGCTCGGCCTCGCGGTTGGCATCTCCTCCGGATGCAATTTCCTGGCCGCTGTAATCGCGCAGGAGAAAATTGCTCCCAGCGCCGTCGTGGCCACTGTCTTCTGTGATGACAACAAGAAGTACCTGAGCACTGCGTTGCTGAGTGAGGAGTCGGTCAAGCCGGACGATCTTTCGCCCCAGATCGAACTGCTCGGCCTCGGTACCGTCGGCCGCGCCTGCGAGTTCTGCCACTAAGGCGACCTTTTCTCAGCTTTTGTAGGGGCCGCCTTCTGCTTGCCCTGACGCAGGAAGGGAGGCGGGCCGCTATTCGCCGACCAACAAAGCCAACCACCTAATGACTGATTACCTTGCCGGGCAGAATCCAGTTCTCGCTTAACAAGTACTTGTACAGATAATCGAGAGGCTTAACAGGATGCAAGTTGCCGGCTGTCACCATCCCGTTCGTGTCCTCCCACGTCCATAGCGTCAGCCCTTCTTCCTTCACCCACTTCGCCAACTCTTCCGTTGGCATAGGATGCACGACCAGACGTACGTTCTGAGAAAACAGCCGCGACATCGCTTCGAGCAAACTCCCGGACAAGCCTCTGTAGCGGTCCTCCAGAACCCGGACGAGGATGGACAACCCAACCGCAAAATGGATTCGGAATCCCGTATAACGGTTGACGAACGCACTCATCGTATAAACTTCCGGAGCACGGAACAACATGACGCCGTAGCCCAGCTTCTGCAGCCGGTTCACCACCACTACGATCGCCGCCGTGGAAAGCTTCTCCAGTTCCGTGGTTCCCGGTTCCGCTGCAAGGCAAAACAGCCCCAGCCCCCCCTTGCTCTGTTTCAACTCTTCCGCGGGAAGCTCTTCCAGCGTCTGGCGGATCAGATCCGCATGGAGCTGTGAAGCGACGCTGAATCTCCCGGGAGCCAGCACAAGCGCCTTTTTGTAGAGCAACTCGTTCGGCGGCACAAATTGGCCATCGACAGGGAAAACCACCGCCTCTGCGTATCCTCCCGTGACCAGAAACGCGTGCAACTCTTGCCGGTCCCATTTCTCGAAGGCCGGGCCGCTCAACTCCAGGCAGTCAATCTCCATGCGGTGCATGTTCAACTCTTCGAACACGCTCGTCAGAAATTCGGCAGGAGTCGTCAAGGCATGCTGCGTGGCATAGAGCAGGTTCACTCCCAGGATTCCGACCGCCTCCTGTTGCCGCAAATTCGTCGAATCCCGGAGGTTGATATGCAAGATGACGTCATTCGGTGGACCGTTTGGCTGCAGCAGGAAGCGTAGTCCCACCCAGCCGTGGCAATCATTTGTGCCCGTAAAATTCCGGGCGGAGATTGTATCCACAAACGAAAAGAACTTGGTGTTTGCCCCTCGGCTCGCCTGCAATTGGCTCAGGAGCTGGCTCCATTCGTTGTCCAACATCGCTACCAGCCGCGGTTTGGAAACGTAGCGCGTCCCGGCCCCGTACAAATCGTCGCTTACTTCTTTGTCATACGCCGAAATGGTCTTGGCGACGGTTCCCGAGGCGCCTCCCACGCGCAGAAACCAGCGCGCCACTTCCTGCCCCGCTCCAATTTCCGCGAACGAGCCGAACACTGACCCATCCAAGTTGATCGAAAGCGCCTTCTGATGTGTTCCCTGTTTCTCCGTCGTGTCCATGGTCCCTCACACAGGGTTTAGACTCTACCATCCCTGGCAAGGATCCAGAATTGTGCAGGCTCCTGAACAAAAAGGGCAGGGAATTAATGGCAGGACCCCGGCACAGAAACCCGCGCTTCGATCAACGGGCTGCCCGCTCTCCGAAACTCGTTAAGACTTACCGGCCGGCAACGCGCTTCTGCGCTGTGGCTTCGTCTTCCTCTTTGGGAACGTACTCCCCACCAGGGCCGCGATCCCAACTCCGGTTCAACACGCGGTCTGGATTCTGGCGGCGGTAAGTTTCCGCGACGTAGCAGTTCCAGCAGACCGGCAGGTGCGTTTGGAAAACCCCCGGCAATTGCTCCGCGGGAATTTCATTCCATTGCTTGGCCACGCGGTCCGGCGAAAGCAACGCGGGATGCCGGTCGTGCCAGTGAATCTCCCCAAACGGTTTCTGGCAATAGGCGCAGGACTTTCCCTTATACCATCCGGCAACAATGTTCCAGACCAGACAGTTCTCGGGATCGGCGTTCACTTGGCTCAAGCAGTCCTGACCGCAATTCCGCTTCTCCGGCCAGCGCGAGCACTGATCCAACCGGACTTCCTGCTTTCCAATCAACGTCGTGCTTGCGGCCTTGCCGACATTCACATGCACCGCCGCAGGTGCGTGCGTTTCCGGGCAGGTCACCAGCCGCTGCCCGCGATACCGCAGGTATGTCCGAAACCACATGGCGATCCCGAACACCAGGCTGCCAATCAGTAAAACCAGAATGGCTGCAAGAATGAGGTTGGTAAGGATCATCGTTCCTCCTCCGCCCGGCAGTTCATGGCCGGACTACCCCTCACCTGAATTTGCAGGCGCCAGTCCAAAGGCCACTAAAACGGGGCATGAGGAAAGCCATTTAAAATAAAAGAGTTAGTAGTTTCTGGCCGAAGTGTCAGTGCAAACCATCTCCCCAATCAGCGGGCTTCCGCGCACCGCACTGCGTAAATTCACAGGCTTTTGAGCCATTCCCCCTTGGCACTCCCAGTCAGCAACAACCCGTCATCCCAAACGGAGTCTGCGAAGTGAGGAACTCTCTTCTGTCACGCTACCTAACCGCCGTGCTGCTCGCCGGCTTCAAAATCGCCCCTGCCCCTGCGCGCCCGTTCATCAGCACCGTTACCGGCATAGGGAAACGCAGATGGCGTACACATCCGCGCTCCTCCTCCGCGGGCTGAGCGGCAAGCCAGTCCCAATCCACCATCCCTTCGCCGAGATCGGGATTCACTGTGAAATAACCGACTTGGAACGCGGAAAGATTCTGGAAAAAGTGGCTGCCCTGCGAAGGCGTCACGCGAAAATCCCGGAACCCCGCCTCCAGAATCACCGCCGCTCCTGAAATGTCGTCCCACTCCACGGGAATGCCCAGCCACGGGTCATTCGAACCCCACCGCCCCACACCCACCAGAAGGTACGGGCGGTTTTCGCCCGTCAGCTTCGCGTTGAAATAGGAAACGTGTCCGGCGACTTCTTGACTCAGCGCGCGTTCGAACCGCTGTGAATCCACCACCACCACATCCATCAGATTCCCCACGCGCCCGTTTCCCAGCACTTTGGTGCTCTGTGCCATCAGTTGGGAACGCTCCACCTTCTCTATGTGCAGCTCTTCGGCTTCATGTGCGAGCACCAGCGGGCGAATCTGAAGAAAGCCGAACTGCGCATTTTCGCCCGCCTGCCGCCCCAATCGAACGGCAAATTCGATTTCCACGGGTTGGCCAAAGGCGTTCTCGCCCTCCTTCACCAATTCGTCCAGCAGCGCCGCCAGTGGGAACACGCCGTATTTCAGAATCGGCGCGAACGTCACCACGCGCACGCCCGGCCGTCCCAATCCATCCGTAATCCTGTCGTTGTCCGCCGAATACGTCGAGCCCAACGCGTCGAGCGTCCCATCCGCTTCCGCCACGTCCAGGCTGAATCGCACCTCGCGCAGTCCCGGTGGCGTTGTCTCTTCCGGCAGGTGATTCAGCGAAAGCGCCCAGAAATCCGTCTGCGATTGCTTCAGAAAGTCTTCCACGGACGAAAACTGCACGAGGTTGGCAGGATACCGCGGGCAAAACGCCAGGCACTTGCCTCCGTCTACCACCGCGCGGCCCAGCCCCAGCGCCACGGCCGCAATTCCATCCTCAAACGCCATGGGAGGCACGGGGTAGAAATTCCGCGAGCGCGCCACTCCGGAAAAGTCCGGATAGAATCGCGCGCCGAATGTCGATCCCACCACCTGCTGCAGGATCACCGCCATTTTTTCTTCTTCCAGTCGAAACGGCGTGGCGCGAACGTACGCCTTTGCGTGTCGGCTGAATGTGGACGCATACACAAGCTTGATCGCCTCGCTCAGTTGGTTCAGCCGGTAGCCCGGGTCCGCATGTTGGTTGCCGAGCATGAACGTCTCGTACACGCCCGTGAACGGCTGGTATTGCGAATCCTCCAGCAAACTCGACGAGCGCACCGCCAGCGGGAACCGCGCTTCCGCCAGATACGCGCGCAGATCCTCCGTCAACGAAGCGGGAAGTGCGGCCTCCAGAAATCGTTGTTGAATCTCGCTGTCGTCCGTCGAGTGGATCGCGAAATCCAGCAGGTTGTTCTCTGCCAGGAAGCGGTCAAACGCATCCGTTGCTATCACTACCGCAGGCGGCACGCTCACCTGCACATTCGGATATCGCCGCACAAAACGCCGCTTGTGCAGCAGATGCCTCACGAACGCCAGTCCACGCGCTTTTCCGCCGAGTGAGCCCGAACCGATGCGCAAGAAATACGAGCCGCCGCTCTGAAACGCAGCCGGCTTGAAGTCCCCGATCAGCACGTCGCTCTGCTCCCGGCGATACTCCGCGATCGACTCGATCAGGTCGTTCCGCAAATCTTCAATCGTCGCGAAATCGGAAACTTTGCGCGGCCGGAATTTCTGCGCCAGGGCGAATTCGGTTCGCGCCGTGAACCAATGCGAAAAGTGATTCCGCTCTGCGTGATAGGCGATGCTTTCCGCCGGCACCGTCTTCAACGACTCTTCCAACGAGTTCAAATCCGTCGCCCGCGCCACTTCCGCGCGGTCCGGCGTCCGAAACACAAAATCCCCAAACGCAAACTGCTGTGTCAAAACCTTCCGCAGATCCCGCAGGAATGTTGGTGAGCCCTTCCGCAGGAACGAATAGCCTTCCTCGTAAGCCTTTTGCCGGAACGCTGTTCTGCTCGTTTGCAGTACCACCGGCACATCCGATACCAGTGCGCGTATGCTCTTCGCCAGATCAAACCCTGCGTCCGCACTCAAGACGCCCGCATGGGGAAACTCTACGTCGCTCACTATGCCCAGCAGGTGTTCCTGGTATTTCATCGCCAAGGCGTACGCTTCTTCGTAATTCGATGTCAGCAGGATCTTTGGCCTTGCCCGCATGCGCATCAACTTGTGCGCCAGGTTCACGCCTTCCTGAATCACTCGCCGCGTCTGATAGATCAGCTCCGTGTACATCAGCGGCAAAAACGACGAGTAGTACCGGATGTTGTCCTCCACCACCAGTACCACCGGCACGCCCATCATCGAAGCATCGTGCTCCACATTGCGCCGATCCTCGATGTACTTCACAATCGCAATCAGCACCCGCGGCGTCCCCTGCCACAGAAAAATCCTCTCGATCTCCGTCATCGGGTTCCGCGCCACAAACCTCTTGATCTCCCGGTAGTCGTATGCCAGTACGACCACCGGCACTTGCAGCCCTGCTTGTTTTATCTCTCGCGCCAGTTGCGCCGCGTTCATGTCCCCGACCGCAAGATTCGTCAGGATCAGATTGATGCTCGGCTCTGCCTTGGCTCGCCCCAGCGCTTCGCGGCAACTTGATACTTGCGTGATTCGTGGAATCTGCTGCAGGTGCAGGTCCTGCGATTCGCTGACCAACAATTCGTTCAGTCGCCCGTCTTCCTTCAAAATGAATGAGTCATACAGACTGGACACCAGCAGAATGTTCTGTACACGGAAGGGCATCAGGTTGTCGAAGCCCTCGAACTGCATCCCCACATCGGGAAACGGAATGGGAAACGCCTGCTGCATCCTGGTCATCATCTTAAATCCGAATGCCTCATTTTGGAGTGCGGCGGCTAGCCGCGGCTTTTACGATGCCAACTTCGCCAGGCGAGCGTCCTCAACAGATCCTCTGCCTACAAAAACGGCGGGGTGGCACGTGACCACCCCGCCGGAAGTTGGGTTCCTGGCAGCTCATGGCGAATCGCCCAACGGGCTTCTCTCGCCATTCGCCACTAGTCGCTCGCCGCTGCTTTAGACCAGCCCCTGGTCCAGCATCGAGTCCGCCACCTTCACGAACCCGGCGATATTCGCGCCGTACACGAGGTTGCCCGGATGACCGTACTTTTCTGCCGTCTCGAACGCGTTCTTGTGGATCGCGATCATGATCTTGTGCAGACGATCGTCCACTTCTTCGCGTGTCCAGTTCAGCCTCATGCTGTTCTGGCACATTTCGAGTCCGCTCGTGGCCACGCCGCCGGCATTCGCTGCCTTCGCAGGCCCATAGAGGATCTTCGCTTCCAGGAACAGCTTGGTCGCATCCAGTGTGCTCGGCATGTTCGCGCCTTCCGCCACCAGTTTGCAGCCGTTCATCACCAGCGTCGCCGCGTCTTTCGCGTTGATTTCGTTCTGTGTCGCGCTCGGGAACGCACAATCCGCCTTGATGGCCCAAATCGGGTTGTAGTCCAGCCTCGGATCGACCGGGATGTATTTTGCCGTCTTGAACTTGTCCGCATATTCCTTGATGCGGCCGCGCCGCACGTTTTTCAGTTCAAGGACCCAAGCCAGCTTTTCGCGGGTGACTCCGTCCGGATCGTGAATCACGCCGTTGGAATCGGAAATCGCGATCACCTTGGCGCCGAGGTCCAGCAGCTTTTCAATCGTGTATTGAGACACGTTGCCGCTCCCACTCACTAGGCAGAGCTTGCCTTGGAACGACTCCTTCTTCGTCTTCAGCATCTCTTCAGCGAAGTATACGCAGCCATAGCCCGTCGCCTCTGGACGGATCAGCGAGCCGCCCCAATTCAGGCCCTTGCCTGTCAAAACGCCCGTGAACTCATTCGCCAGCCTCTTGTACTGCCCAAAGAGGAAGCCGATTTCGCGTCCGCCCACGCCGATGTCGCCGGCCGGCACGTCCGTATCAGGCCCAATGTGGCGATACAGCTCCGTCATGAAGCTCTGGCAGAACCGCATCACTTCGTTGTCACTCTTGCCCTTGGGATCGAAATCCGAACCGCCCTTGCCGCCGCCCATGGGCAGGGTCGTCAGAGAATTCTTCAGCACCTGTTCGAACGCCAAAAACTTCAGGATGCCCAGGTTCACGGAAGGGTGGAAGCGCAGGCCGCCCTTGTACGGGCCAATAGCGCTGCTCATCTCAATCCGGAATCCACGATTCACCTGGACTTGACCGGCATCATCAATCCACGGCACGCGGAACATCAGCACGCGTTCGGGCTCGATCATTCTTTCCAGGATCTTGGCTTTCTGGTATTCGGGATGCTTCTGGATCGCGGGGCCGAGACTTTCGAGGACTTCCTGGACTGCCTGGAGAAATTCGGGTTCTGCGGGGTTCTTTGCTCGAGCGATGTTTAGAACATCCTTGATATACTCCCCGGTCTCCTTAAGGGCCGGAGGAGTATGCGTAAGTGTACCCATGACTTAATCCTCCTGATCGGAATTACGAATTGGAATGGCATGAAATCTGCTCGCCATAGAGCCGACGGGTGGGGCTGAGCGCAATGCAGATTGATTAAATACTCATCGGCCCCCGCATTGCCGTGATATAAATCACCGCAAGGCGTACTCACAACCAGCCACAACCTACCACTTTGGCCTGTTTCCAGATATGCGCAGAGTCACTCGCCGCGCTACCGCGAGCCAGCCATTTTGGCCTTGTGCTTTCTCATTCTTCCCAAGGCAGCTTGGGCATTTTCTCGGGCCGCTTGCCTGTCTTCCGGTAGTTGTTGAACATATCTTCCATCCACGTAACGACCGGTTGGATCTTCTCCGGGTGGTCATACATACGCTGGAAGAACACGTTTATATCAAACAGCGCCCCGCCAAGGTAGCGGTAGTCCGAAGGCAGCGGTGGCCCTCCTGGCTGGCCAGCTTCCGGGATTGGCGTCGGTAATTGCATGGCGTACATGCTCCCGTGAGCCAGGGGCTCATGCGGGTATTTCAGCAGCCATTCGCAGTTCTGCCCGTCCAGGAAGTAATTCGCGGAGAGCACTACCCATTTCCCCGCATCCTCGGCCGCGGGTTTCTGGCAGTTCCACTTTTCTGCCTGTGGCACGGATACCGTCGGATCGGAAAAGCCATATACATCCACTCCTATATGCTGAAACCCTCGCTGCTCCGCAAATCGCTTCACTTCTGGCAGCGACTGGTTCCAATCCACATTCGAATCGCTCACCAACGTGTACGCGGGACGCCCTCCACCAAGCGCATTGACGTAGGGAAAGTAATAAGGATAAGTCCGCACGGCGGTGACCAGGCAACTGATGGCAAGGACCGCCACTGCTGCCACTCCCACCGCGGCGCCGGCGCGTGTCCGCTCGCGCAATTCGCTCAACATCCGGGGCAGGGGCGCAAGCAGCATAATCAACAGCACCATCGGCACGGTGAAATGCCGAATACTGATACTCAGTTGGCTGACCAGGCACGCACCGGTACTCACAACCAATCCCACCCACAACGCGCGCCAATGCATCTGCGCTCCCTCCGGTATCGCCGCAACGCCCGTCGGCCTCCCGCTCCACTTGCGGCCTGCTCCCATCACCAGCCCCAGAAGCAGTAAGCCCAAAAAACCGAGCATCGATTTCAGGACAAACACCACGGGAAAATAGAACCACACGCCGTGCGAGTAGCGGTGTCCGAGCAGGAACGTCGGTCGCCTCCCGGTGATCAGCACCCAGAACACCGCACGCAAATACATGACGGGCGGGAGGAGAAGCCGCCGCAGCGCCATCGCCGCTGGATTCGTTCCCAGGCTATCCAGCGCAATCGTTGGCTGGTTCCACGAAAACACAAAGTAAAACACATACACGAACAGCGCTGCCCACAAAATTCCCTTAAACGTTGCCCACCGACGCCTCCGCCGCCACTCGCGGAACTCGCCCTTGTCCGTTGGCTGTCCCACCACTGGCCACCAGCGCAAGCTCAGCGCAAATGCCGGAAACACAAACAACAAAACCCCTGCCGTAAACTTCGACAGCAACGCCCCTGCCAGGCTCAGCCCGAACCACAACACGTTTTTCCCGCTCGGTTCCCGCACTACTTCTCCGAATGTCCATAGAGTCAGCAACGTAAACAGCGTTACGCTGATGTCCGTGTGCACCAGGGTCCCGAACGTCAAAAACGTCGGTGTGCTAACGAACACGCTCAGGCACAATAACCCGCCCCACGGGCCCCCCAATCGTCGCGCGTACACGTATACAACCAGGCCCAGCACCAGCGTCATCAGCAGCATCGGAAACCGCGCCCAGGCCAGCACGGTCGTCGGTTCATTCCACCTCTCCAGTAGCATTTCTCCGAAAACCCACTCCGCGATCCCGGCGGCAAGGAATCTCTCGCTCACTGTCCAGGAGATGTGCGTGTAGTCGGCATGAACGCCACGCACCACGAGCGGAATCGCCGCCAGGACTTTCGGCAACGGCGGATGCTCCTGGTTCATGCGTAGGTCCAGCTTCTGCAGATAGGTCACGCCGGCGCCGATGTGCGCCAGTTCATCCACCGTCACGGACTCGCGCAGCGCAGCGCCGCCCGCCAGCACACCCATCAAGAGCAACAACAACCCGGCTGCCAGTCCACCGAAAATGTTCCATTTTTTGTCATCGGTTGTCATTTTTGCCGGGGCCTCTGTCTATAGACTCTTTCTAAACTTTTCTTAGCGCCTTTATTACGCCACCTCGTGCCTTTGCTAGGGAAGGGGAGTCGAGGTATTCGAAGAAAACTCTGAAGAGGGCGCAGCGGCATCTTCCTTCGCAAGTTTCCACAGCGTCCGCGCGATCATCACGTACCAGACCTGCAGGCCCACCACGGACAGGATGGAGAGAAGCACTCCAACCTTGGGAACGTAAAGGAGAAAAGCGACCAGATTCGCTACAATTCCCGTATACCCTGCGGCTTTGTCGTAGCTCTTGCTACCCAGCATGACCCACGAGACTAGGATCATGCCGAGCGATCCCACGACATACCCCACCTGATAGGGCGTTCCCTGCCAGAAAGAAAGTACCGCTTGCCCTGCCGCGAGCAGTTGTTCCCGTTCCGTCGCGCTTGTTGCCGCGGCATGCAGCTGGCTCAGATACAGCATGTTCAGCGCGGGCGTGGCGATCACGTAGCACAACAGCGACACCACACAAAGCGCTGTTCCGAGCAGTGTCAGCGAGGGATCCACGCGCCTGAGGCTCAGGTACAGCGCAAGGCAAACGGGGATGAAAAGGACCTCGTCAACCACAATCAGAAAATCCAGGGACACTAGCCCCACCCAGCGATGCGTTTGCAGAAGGGCAAAATGCCCACCTACGTCCGAAGGAGGTGGCCAGACGAAAAAGGCAATGATCTGGTAAAGGAAAAAGACGACAGTAATCAGCGCCGCGGCCGCCGCTACACGATAGAGCAAATGCCAGCGCGCATCACTGAGCTCCACCCCTCTCAGTGCCGCTGCCTCCGCGACTGGCATGGAATCTCCTGGGACGGGGGCGCATGCTCCTAAACCACGCTTCACGCGCGCAGATACACTTCAAGCCCCGCTCCGAAGCTCCATTGTTAAGGGAATACCCTGACGCGTCGGTGACTCGGGTCACCCCGCCGCGTCTACACGAACCGTTCCTTGCTTCTATCGTCCCGTCACCGTAAAACTCGAATGAAGCGTGGCCTCCGAATCCCCGCCGGCCCAAACGTCAAACACCGCCCGGTCCAGGACCCAATCCCTCTTGGCGCTGTTCCAATAACTCAGCTCCTCTTTCCCAAGCGAAAAGTGCAACGTTTTCTTCTCATGAGGTGCGAGCGTCACGCGTTCAAACCCCTTCAATTCGCGTACCGGCCGCGAGGCGCTTCCATACTCCTGATGGATATAGAGCTGCGCCACTTCGTCAGCTGCTGTATTTCCCGTGTTTTCCAAGTCGACCTGGATATCCAGGCTCTCACCCGGTCCAATCTCGCTCCGGCTGACTCGCAAATTCGAAAATTCGAATGTGGAATAACTCAGTCCATAGCCGAAGGGAAAGAGCGGCGTGCTCTCCTCGCCCCAATACCGCTTCCCTTGGTCTTCCGGGGCTTGCGTCCGGTTGTGCGCATAGTTGATGGGAATCTGTCCCACATCGCGTGGCCACGCGAACGGTAGCTTGCCGCCCGGCACGGCATCGCCGAACAGCACATTTGCAACCGCGTTGCCGCCTTGTGTCCCCGGATACCAGACCTCCAGGATCGCGGGGATATGCTCGGTGGCCCATTTGATATTTAGCGGACGCCCGCTCATTAGCCCCAAAACCACGTGCTTGCTGGCGGCTACCACGTTCTCCATCAGCTCTTCTTCCTGCCCCGGCAGGTCCAACGATTCGCGTGACGCGGACTCTCCGATCATGTTCTGCGCTTCACCCAGAATCAGGATCGTCACGTCCGACGAATTTGCCAGGTTGACCGCTTTCAGCATTTCGTCATGAGCTTGTGCGGCAGACCAGGGCTGCTCCGGCTCAATATGCATGATCTTGTCAAAAAACGAACGGTACTTCCGGCTAATCTGAACACCCGGCGCGTAGTTCACTTCCACCTGCGAGCCAAGTTTGTTTTTCACGCCTGCTAACACAGTTACCGTCTCTTTCGTATCTCCCTGCAACGCCCATGGACCGATCGTATCGATCTGCGAATCCGCGGTGGGGCCGATCACCGCAATCTTCTTGTACGCGGTCTTGCTCAATGGCAGCACCCCGCCTTCATTGCGCAGCAGAACCGCGGTGCGCTCCGCCGCTCGTCGCGCTGCCTCACGATGTTCGGGCGTGACAAGAACCTCTCGCGTCCTCGCCTCGTCCACGTAAGGATGATCAAACAGTCCGAGCCGCATCTTTGTTTCCAGAATCGGGCGAGCCGCATCCTCGATCTGCGTCTCCGTGACCTTTCCGTCTTGCACCGCTTTCAGCAGGTTGCCCGCGTAAGCCGTCTTGTGAAGACCCATCTCCATGTTCACCCCGGCCTCCAGCGCGCGCACCGCCGCGTCATAGGCGACACTAGCGTAGCCGTGAGTTTCCAGGTTCTTTACCGCGTTCGCGTCGCTCACCACAAATCCCTTGAACCCCCATTGGTCGCGAAGCACATCCGTCAACAGCCAGCGGTTCCCTGTGGCCGGCACGTCGTTCAGGTCCATGTATGCGCTCATCGCTGATCCGACACCGGCCTTTACTGCCGCGTGAAATGGCGGCAGGTACACGTTGTAGAGCAGCGCATCCGGAATGTACGACGCGTCGTAATCGCGTCCACCTTCCGCCGCGCCATATCCTGCGAAATGCTTCATGCAGGCAAGCACATGATCCGGCGCTCCGATGTACTCCCCCTGAAACCCGCGTACCTGCGCGGCAGCCATCGTCGACCCCAGGTACGGATCTTCGCCCGCGCCTTCCACAATGCGGCCCCAACGCGGGTCTCGCGCGATGTCCAGCATCGGCGCGAAGGCCCAGTCGACTCCCGACGCCCGCGCTTCCTTTGCTGCAATCGCTTGCCCTTGCGTAACCACTGCGGGATCCCAGGACGCCGCCATCGCGATCGGCACTGGGAAGATCGTGCGGAATCCGTGGATCACGTCAAATCCGAAGATCAGCGGTATGTGCAGCCGCGAATGATCCACTGCCAGATGCTGGAAACGGTTGATTTCCGCGGGATCCGTCACAAACAGCAGTGATCCCAATTTGCCTTTCGCCACCTGGTCCTCGAGATCGTCCGGCGCCTCGAGAGTGAAAAGCTGGCTTAGTTGCCCGATCTTCTCTTCCAAAGTCATTTGCTTCAGCAGTGCGTCAGCACGCTGCCGAATGGCTTCATCGTTGGGCTTCGAGGAAGACGCTTGTCCGAATGTGAGTGGGGCATTGACCGTCGCGAAGACACACATCACCGACAGAACGGCGAAAAATTTCGCCTTCTTGCACAACCACAGTTTTTTCATGGGCAGTCTCCGACCTTACGGCACCGATGCTAGCCGTGTTCCTCCCGAATTGTCCAGTCAGGACAACTGCAGCGCCGGGCGAGTCTTCGAGCCTTGCGGCCTTCCCAAAATCATGCAAGATTGCGCAGCGGCCGCATGCATCACCTGCATGCGGGCATCCTTGGAGTGCGGCTTGTCCTGAGCTTGCAGAAGGGCGGCTTGCCCTGAGCCTCGAGGGGGCGCCGCTTTTCAGTGTTAACTCAGGCGCAAAACTCATCCGCCAGCCAGTAGAAATTCAAATCCTCCGCACGATCCCTCGTTCCGTTGCCTCAGTATTCCGCACCAACAGCAAGACCAGAATCATCCCCGCGAACGGAATCAACCCCGCCAGAATCATCAACGGATCGAACAAATGTGTGCCCGTAGCCAGCCGCGCATCGGAAAGATGTCCCGCCAATTCAAACACCACAATCGTCCCGATCGCCGCTCCTGTCCCGCTCAATCCGCTCACGGACGCCACGGACTCGGCATAAAACAAATCTGACGGCAAAACATTCGCGATCGTCGTGTACGACCCATAACAAAACGTCGCCGCCGCAAACAACGCGGTCAGCGTCGCCAGATTTACCGTGAAAATCGTTGGAATCAGCAGCGTTACGCCGATTCCGCCAAACACTACCAATGCCTTCCGTGCCTCTCCAAGCGGCCACCCGCGCTTGATCAGGTAGCCGGACGCCCACCCTCCGAAGAAATTCCCCAGATCCGCCCCCACAAACGGAATCCAGATGGCGATCAGTCCGCTCTTCAGCGAAATGCCCTTGGCCACCAGATAAATCGGGAACCAGTCCGCGATGAAAAAGAAAACCGGATCAGTGAACGTCCGCGCAATGATCGTTCCCCATGTCTGGGGCAGCTTCAGAAGTTCGCGCCACCCGTGGCGCTGTTCGCGGAATTTCGTTTCATCACCGGCATCCGCGGTAATGACCTTCAATTCCGCCTCACTGATTCGCGGATGCTCCTGCGGACGGTAGTAAAGCCAGCGCCACGCGATCAGCCAAACCAATCCAAGAAGGCCGGGAACCACAAACGCCGCGCCCATTCCCCAGCGGTAGTACAGCGGCAGCACAATCATTGGCGCAATCGCGCCGCCAATCGACGACCCGCTGTCAAAGAACGCCGTCGCCAAACCGCGTTCCTGCTTGGGGAACCACTCGGAAACCGCCTTCGTTGCTCCCGGCCAGTTTCCCGATTCTCCAGCGCCCAGCAGAAATCGAATTCCCAGGAAGCTGGAAAAGCCTCGCGCCAGCGGTGTCAGCATCGATACGATCGAGTACCACAACACCGTGATCGTCAGTCCGCGCTTCGTTCCCCATCGATCCATCAGCCTTCCGCACACCGTCTGTCCGATGGAGTACGCCACGCGAAATGCCACCACAATGTTCGCGTAATCAGTGTTCGTCCAGTGATAGTTCAGCTTCAGGTAGGGGGCAAGGAGCGACAAGGTCTGCCGGTCAACGTAATTAATGACCGTAGAAGCGAATAGGATCCCGCCAATCCACCACCGCAGCGACGGAATCGCCCGCCGTCCACGAGAATCCCGATGCGCGCCGCTAATCTGCGAAACTTGTGGCATTGGCTTCACAGCTTGCGGAAAAGCGCTGCTCCTAGGAGGTGGGGGCTTTCAGCCCCCACGCAAGTCGTTTTCACTGAGTCGGGCTTCAGCCCCTGAAGACTCCCCCTCCGGCTTCTTCCGCAAACTGTTCACCCTGTGCGCGTAGGAGACTCTTCTTCCAGACTCACGCCTTCGCCACCAATGCCGACACCGTCTCCGAGCTCAACAGCGCCGCGGATTCCTTGTCCAAATAAACTGTGGCATTTCCATGCGTCCGCAAAATCGACGACGGCGCCATCGGACTGATCGGCCCGTCGAAACATAATTTAATCGCCGCCGCCTTCTTCGGCCCCGGCACAACCGCCAGAATTTCCTTGGCCTTCAACACCTGCTTGACCGACATTGAGATCGCCCGTTTCGGCACCGCTTCCAGATCGGCGAACCATCCCTCTCCCACCTGTTGCCGGCGGCAAGCCTCATCCAGACTCACGACGATGTACGGCTCCTCCGTCTCAAAATCCGCCGGAGGATCATTGAACGCCAGATGCCCGTTCTCCCCAATTCCAACAAACGCCACATCAATGGGAGCCGCACTGATCGCCGCATTCGTCCGCCGGATCACTTCCGCGGGATCTTCTTCGCCATTCAGAAAATGATAGTTTGTGATTCCCGTCTTTCCGATCAAGCGGTCTTGCAGAAACTTACAGAAGCTCGCGGGATGCGTCATCGGCAGCCCGATATATTCGTCCAGATGGAACAGCTCCACGCGCTTCCAATCGATCCCTGGCGTTGCGGTCAAATCTTCCAGAAACTCAAATTGCGAAGCCGCGCTCGCCCCGATGATCCGCGCTTTGCCGTTTTCCCGGATCGCCCGCCGCATCGCCGCTGCAGCCTGCTCTGCTGCGGCCTTCCCCAATGCTTTTCTGTCCTCCAGGATTCGCAATCGCATAACATCCTCCCGGCCCGTGTAGTGGCCGGCCTTCAGGTCGGCACGCTCTTTCTTAAGCCCGGTCCGCACCTTTAAATCGTTTCAAAACCTTGACATCATACCAGCAAGCGTGGTGTTCTTTCCTTGCATTTGCTCCGCAAAAATCCAATCTCGTCATTTCGAACGGAGTCCACGACGTGGGGAACCTCTCTTTTTCGATCAGCCAAAGATCTTCAACGTCGGCCCGCTCCGGTTCTGCTCTTGCGATCTTGCTCCTCGCACTCGCAATCCTGTCAATCGCGTCGAGAGTGCAATGCCAAACCATCCGCGTTGACGCTTCTCCCTCCCACATCGCCAACTCTTTCAGCCCTCCTTACGCCCTCGGCTCTACGGTCGATCGCGTCCCCAGCAACGCCACCGACGCCTTCTTCGCACCCGACGCTATCCAACAAATCCTCTCCGCCGGCTGGGGCGCCATCAGCTATCGCCAGAACACCGAACTCTTCGTGCAAGCCTGGCACTGGAATCCCAAAGGCACCTGGAGCGACCCTTCCGGCAAAGGCTATTTTGTCGGCGACGCCAACCCTACCAGCGAAATGATCCGCCATTCTTACGGCTATTCTTTGCCGCATCGCGGATTTACGCGAAACGGCGGCTCCGAAGATGACGGTTACTCGCGCCTCACCGACGGCGACCTCAACACCTACTGGAAGAGCAATCCCTACCTATCCAAGCTTTTCACTCACGAAGACGACGCGCTCCATCCTCAGTGGGTCGTCGTCGACATGGAAGGGAAGCATCCCGTCAACGCTATTCGTATCGATTGGGCCGAGCCTTATGCCAAGGTCTACCAGGTCCAGTATTGGGTCGGCACCGGCGACGCCATGGACGAGCAAGGCTCCGGCGACTGGAAAACCTTCGCCTCTGGCAATATTTCGGACGGCAAAGGTGGCAACGCCACGCTTCTGTTGAATTCCGCTCCGATCGAAGTGCGTTACGTCCGCGTCCTGATGACGCAATCCTCCAACACCTGCGACACCCACGGCCCCAGCGATCCGCGCAATTGCCTCGGCTATGCCATCAAGGAACTCTACCTCGGCACTCTTGACGACCAACAAAATTTCAAAGACCTTCTTCGCCATTCTCCCGGCCAGAAACAGTCTGCCACCTTCTGTTCCTCGGTCGATCCGTGGCACCAGCCTTCCGATCTCTACGTCCACCCCGACCGCATGGAATCTGGCGACCAGCCCGGCTTCGATCTTTTCTACACCAGCGGCATCACCCGCGGCCTACCCGCGTTCATTCCCATCGCCATGCTCTACGGCACTCCGGAAGATTCCGTCGCGCAAATCGCCTACATTGAAAAGCGCAGCTATCCCATCGCCTACATCGAAATGGGAGAAGAAGCCGACGGCCAATACATGGTGCCCGAGGATTACGCCGCTCTCTATCTTCAGTGGGCCACCGCGCTGCACAATCTCGATCCCAAGCTGAAGCTCGGTGGACCGGTCTTCCAAGGCGTCACAGAAGACATCAAGGTCTGGCGCGATGCTCAGGGCAAGACGTCCTGGTTCGGCCGCTTTCTGAATTACCTCAATGCCCACCAGCGCCTTTCCGATTTCGACTTCATGTCCTTCGAACACTATCCCTACGACGGCTGCGAGACCCCTTGGGAAAATCTCTATCAGGAGCCGGAGCTCATCACGCACATCATGCAGGTCTGGCGCGAGGACGGCTTGCCCCCGGGTACGCCCATGTTCGACACGGAAACGAACGACCACGGCGGCGAAGCCGCGGTCGACGTTTTCGGCGCGCTCTGGTTGGCAGACTCTTTCGGCGGCTTCCTCACCGCCGGCGGCCAAGGCACCTTTTACTATCACGACCTGCCCTACTCACCGGCCCACGCCAACTGCGCGAACAGTTGGGGCACCTACCACATGTTCATGGTCGACCAGAACTACAAGATTCGTTCGAAGACCTCCCAATATTTCGGAGCGCAATTAATCACGCAGGAGTGGGTCAAGCCCGAGGACGCCCAGCACCTGCTTTTCCACGCGGCCAGCGATATCAAGGACGACAAAGGTCACGTCCTCGTCACCGCCTACGCCGTTTTCCGCCCGGACGGCCAGTGGTCCCTGCTGATCATTAATAAGGACCACGACCACCCCCATCCCGTGCACATCGTCTTCAACGATACCGATGCCAACACCAGCCAGACCTTCGGCGGGCCTGTCACTATGATCACCTTCGGCAAAAACCAATACACTTGGCACCCCAACCGCAAGGCCGGCTATGCCGATCCTGCCGGCCCCGCCGCCACCTCTACCATCAACGCGACTCCCGACACGGTCTACACCCTGCCACCCGCCTCCGTCACCGTCCTCCGCGGCACAACAAAATAAATCCTGTAGCGCCGGGCGACTCTAGGCGCCTGCGGCTTTCCTCCAGGCCAGCAATGTGCACGTTTGCAGGGACGGCCTTCCGAAGCCGTCCGCTCTTCGCACAGATCGCTTAGCGCCGGGGGCGCGCCAGAACTTAGCCCAGGGCGTAAGCGCTGGGTGCCCAAACCAAGGACGCGAGCGCCAGAGGCGCGACACATCTCCCTTCCCTTCAGGCGAGGTCGTGAAACGGCCTCATGTACCCAAAAAACCGCTGAACCTCATCCAATAAATTGTTGTAAGCGGTGATTGCGCTCCCTCGCACCCGCCGCTATATTCATTACCCATGTCACGCATCCTCAACCAGAACTCCGCTTCACAGGCCTGTTGTTGTCTGTGTTGTACAGGGGTGTCTTCTGGCGCCGGGGGGCTCGTGACCTAGGATTTTCCTAAAATCGAGCTGTAAGAGCCGAACCCACCGCCGGAATCGCCGAGCTGGTGGGTTTTTTGTTTTCAGACGACTTTTCTACGAAGGAAGGCTGTATGCCAAATGCCGTAAGCGAATTGCCTCCAGCCGAGTCGGTGGAATCTCAGCCGGCGGTTCCGTCTGCCCGGCGCCTGAACCATCTTCGCGCTCTCGAAGCGGAAAGCATCTACATCCTGCGTGAAGCTGCCGCCGAATTTGCCCGCCCCGTCATGCTCTACTCCATCGGCAAAGACTCTTCGGTCATGCTCCGCTTGTCGCAGAAAGCTTTTTTCCCCGGAAAAATCCCCTTTCCCCTGCTTCACATAGACACCAGCTACAAATTCCCCGAAATGATCGAATTCCGCGACCGCTACACCAAAGAACTCGGCGCCGAACTGATCGTTCACCAGAACCGTGAAGCCCTTGACGCGGGAGCCAATCCCTTCGCGCTCGGCACCCAGAAATGCTGTGGCTTGCTGAAAACGCGGGCTCTCCTTGATGCCCTAGAAGCCGGAGGCTTCACCGCCGCTTTCGGTGGAGCGCGCCGCGACGAGGAAAAATCCCGTGCCAAAGAGCGCATCTACTCCTTCCGCGACGTCCACGGCCAATGGGACCCGAAGAATCAGCGCCCCGAACTCTGGAACATCTTCAACTCTCGCATCGATAAGGGCGAAAGCATCCGCGTCTTCCCGCTTTCCAACTGGACGGAGCTGGACGTCTGGCTCTACATCCACGCCGAAAAGATTCCCATCGTCCCGCTCTACTACGCGCGCAAAAGGGAAGTGGTCGATCGCAATGGCTCTTTGATCCTTATCCATTCCAAAGACCAGGTGCTGCCTGGCGAGAAAACCACCCGCGTCACCTGCCGCATGCGCTCGCTCGGCTGCGTTCCTTGTACCGGTGCCATCCGCTCCGAGGCTGACACCGTTCCCAAAATTATTGAGGAAATGATCTCCTTCCGCCGCTCTGAGCGCGAAAATCGCGCCATCGATCACGATGAGGAAGGCTCGATGGAGATCAAGAAACGCGAGGGCTACTTCTAATGCCGCTAGCTACCGAACCGGAAGTTCGTTCCGGCCTGGACGAATTTCTCGTGCAGGAGCTGAACAAGGAACTCTTGCGATTCACCACCGCTGGCAGCGTCGATGACGGCAAATCCACCCTGATCGGACGCCTGCTTCACGATTGCAAGGCCGTTTACGAGGATCAGCTCGCCTCCGTCAAGAAAAGCCGCATTAACCGCTCCGGCAAGGCCATCGATTTTTCGCTCCTCACCGACGGCCTGCGCGCCGAACGCGAGCAGGGAATTACCATCGACGTCGCCTACCGCTACTTCAGCACTCCGCGCCGGAAATTCATCATCGCGGACACGCCCGGCCACGAACAATACACCCGCAACATGGCCACCGGCGCTTCCACCGCTGATCTTGCGGTGATTCTCATCGACGCCTCCAAGGGCCTTCTCCCCCAAACCCGCCGCCATGCCTTCATCGCTTCGCTCCTCGGTATCTCTCACGTCCTCGCCGCCGTCAACAAAATGGACCTCGTCGGCTACAACGAAGACGTCTTCTCTCGCTTGCGCGACGATTTCACCGAACTCGCCTCGCGCCTCGGCATCTCTTCTGTCCAGTGCATCCCCATCAGCGCACTCGAAGGCGACAATCTTGTCGAGCGTAGCGATAAAACGCTGTGGTACTCAGGTCCAACCCTCCTCGAACATCTGGAAACTGTACCCATTCAGGCCGCCGTGCAAATGGAAGCCCTGCGCTTTCCCGTGCAATCCGTAATCCGTCCTGACGCCAACTTTCGCGGTTTTGCCGGGCGCGTCGCCAGCGGCGCGGTTCGTCCGGGCGACACCGTTCTCGCGCTTCCCTCCGGGCAACGCACAAAAGTCGAATCGATCGTCACTTTCGATGGCGATCTCGAAGCCGCGCACGCCTCGCAATCCGTCGTCCTGAAGTTAGCCGAGGAAATCGATTTGAGTCGCGGCGATATGCTCGTGTCGCCGCACGCCAGGCCTCACGCCTCCACGAAATTTCTGGCGAGCCTTGTCTGGCTGCACGCCACGCCGCTCGATCTGAATCGCACCTATCTCGCGAAGCACGCCGGACGCTACGTCAAAGCCAAAGCCACACGCATTCGTTATCGCGTGAACGTCAACACCCTCGACGAGCACCCCACCGGCCATCTCGAAATGAACGAAATCGCCGCAGTCGAACTCGAATCCAGCCAGCCGCTGTTCTTCGACCCGTACTCCCGCAATCGCACTACCGGCAGCCTGATTCTCATCGATCCGTTCACCAACGCCACCGTCGGCGCCGCTATGATCCGCGAAGATCTCTCAACTTACGTTGATGGCCCTCGCGCGGATCATGAGTTGCCCGCACCAAAAAAGACCGGCAGAGTCTCTTCCGAAGAACGTTCTCTTCGCCGCGGTCATCGCCCCGCTATCTTCACCCTGGATGGCGATCGCGTGCGTGCAGAGGAGTTGGAACGCGCCCTGCTCGACCGCGGCTTCGAAGCCGTTCTCATCAACTACGCCGGAGTTCCCGCACCTTCTCGCCGCACGCTCTTCAACACACTCTGGAGCTTGGGCCTCGTGATTCTTTCCTGGGAAGAAACTGGCCTGCGCGCTCGTGATCGCGCTTTCTTTGACCGCATCGCGGGCAACTCCCACTTTGTCCTCACGCAGGATGGGCCATCCACACCGCACGAGGACTTTCTCAGCCGCGCCCTGCAGATCGCCGAAACGCTCCGGCTGAATCGCAACTCCACCAGGGAGGCAAATTGAAATGAATCTCGCAACCGATCTGGACCAACTGGAATCCCGTAGTGCCGCAGAACTTGTCGACCTCTTCCTCGAAAACCAATCCGCGCGGCGAGCCTGCTTCACCTGCAGTTTCCAGGCTGAGGACGTAATCGTTCTTCATCTCCTCCGTCAGCGCCTTCCGGAAATTCCCGTGCTCTTTCTCGAAACTGGCTACCACTTTCCGCAGACCTACGAATTTCGCGATCGGCTCACTTGCGACTGGAGGCTGAATTTGGTTAACGTCCTTCCGAAGCAAACCGTGCAGGCGCAGGAATCCGCCTTCGGCATTCTGTATCGTGAAGACCCTACAGAATGCTGCCAGCTCCGCAAAGTTGATCCGCTTCTTGAAGCCTTGGAGCCTTTCGACATCTGGTTCACCGGCTTGCGCCGCGAACAATCCGTCACGCGCAAGAATCTGAAGAAAGCCGAACTCCATCGCTTGCCCGCTGGCAAAACGCTCACAAAAGTCAGCCCGCTCGCGGATTGGACCTGGGGCCAAGTGTGGGAATACACCGGCGCGCACAATCTCAGCTATCTTCCCCAATACGACGAAGGCTATCTGAGCATAGGCTGTCAGCCCTGCACGGCGCTGCCCGAAGATCCAAACAATCCTCGCTCCGGACGCTGGGGCGGCCGCAAGCTCGAGTGCGGCATCCACACTTTCTCGGAGCGATCGCAATGATTCATTTGCTCCTCGGTTTTCTGATCGCTCTCTCTGTCGGCCTTACCGGAATCGGCGGCGGCAGCTTCACCGTTCCCGCGCTCCTGCTGATTGCGGGCCTCCCCGCAGCGGAAGCCGTCGGCACTACTTTCGTTTTTGCCGGCGTACTGCGCCTGATTGCCGCGCCCTTCTATCTGTCAGCCAAACAAGTTCATTCCCACTATTTTCGTCTCTTGGTACTGGGCGCGGTCCCCGGTCTTGTGCTTGGCATGTTCGCTCTCAAACTCCTCGCGCACCAGGCCAGCAATCCCGCTGTCGTTATCGCGCTCGGTATACTTCTTGCGCTCACATCCAGCGTCACTTTCATTCCAAAAGCCCAGGTTCCTGGCTTCGCGCGCAAGAATCCACACTGGCTGCCTTGGCTGGCCTTCCCCATCGGTTTGGAATCGGGATTTTCTTCCGCGGGCGCTGGCGCTCTCGGAACTGTGCTGCTCCTCAACTATTCGGAAATGACTCCCGCGCAGGTCGTCGGCACCGATCTTCTCTTCGGCCTCGTCCTGGCCCTTATCGGCGGCGCCATCCATTGGACCTTCGGCTCCGTCAGCGCGCCCGTCCTGACACAACTCCTGCTCGGCGGAATTCCCGGCGTCATCCTCGGCTGCCTTCTCGCCCCAAATCTTCCCGCGCGAAAACTGAAAGCTGCTGTCGCCGTGATCGCCATCTGCGCCGGACTTCAACTTGTCTGGTCCGGCGTCCGCACCCTCAACAGCAAAACCGTTCCCGACTCCGCCGGCTTCCTCAGGAATGTAGTCCCCTCGGTTCGCCCATAATCGTATTTCCACCTGTGTTGCTTCTGTTGTAGCGCATGGCGAGTCTTCGAGCCCTGCGGCTTTTCTCTCGGGTTTCCCTTTGTAGGGCAACAACCTAGCAGATGACGAGGCTGAGGCTAACAGCTATAGGCTGGCGGCTAAAGGCCAGGTTTGTCGGCAGGCCTTCTACGCGTCCCTTATCCAAGAAAGGAAGCCGTCCGCTCTTTGTGTGGGTCGCTTAGCGCCGTAGGCGCGCCAGGATTTAGCCCAGCGCGTAAGCGCTGGGTGCTCACTCCGGCACCGCCACCGACGCTTCCTCTTTCGAGAATCGCGACGCCTGCAAGCGGTACCCGTTCCTCGTCCGTACGTGGTACTTCTTCATCGGCTCCGAATTCAATTTCACGGTTATGCTCCGCCAGCCGCGATTCGGATTCGGCTGGGGGTAATAACTCAGCGAATACAGATGCGCCAGATCATCCCGGATCGACGCAAACGCTCGCTCTTCATCCTGCCAGCTCTTCGCGAAATACGCTTTGCCTCCCGTCGCCGCCGTCATTCGTTCGAACACCGCCGTCGAAATCGGCTCCAGCTTCGCTTGCCGCGTGCACACCATGTAAATCGCGATTCCTGTTGACTGTGCCAGCTCCGCCACGTCTTCCGGCGGCACCACGCTTGCGTTGTCCGGCCCATTGGAGAACACGACGATCACCTTCCGCCCCACATATTTCGCGGCATCTTTCACTGTCAGCAGCAGACAGTTGTAAAGCGCCGCGTCGTCTCCCGCCACTGTCGTTCGCACCCCACGCAGCACTTGCCCCCTCTCTGCCGTCAGCTGCGCCGCTTTCGACAAATCCCGGCTGTACGAATAAAACGCAATGCGATCCGCGTTATCCAGCGACCGGATGAAATCCGAGATCGCATCCTGCGCGAACACGAATCCGCGATACATGTAATTGCTCGTGTCGAACAGCACGAACACATTCGCTCCGGCCACCGCTGCGCTAAAATCTTCCGCGGTCACTTTCTCTCCCGGTCGCCCCTGCACCTGCGCGCTCTTCTCCAATGCGTTTCCTGCCGCACCCGGAACCGCTTTCCCGCCGTTTGTGTCCGCGGGAGCGTCCGCCAGCTTCCTCGTCGGCTCATTCCCCTCGCCAAACGTCGCCACCTTCTGCGGAATCCCATCTTCTAGAATCGTGAAGTCTCCCGGCTTCAGTCCGGTCACGTAATTCCCCCGGTTGTCCGTCACCGCCACGTTCAGCTGCACCAGGTCTACCGCCACGTGAATGTGCGGATTCACCTGCACCGGCGCCTGTGCCGTCACCGTCTGCCCTTCGGAAAGAAGGCACAGGCTCAGACTCGCGCTCACAATCACCCAAGAGACTTTCTTTCCCGTAGCCATCTCGGTCCCCCATCTGAACGTCAATTCCGGTTTCCCGCCGTGCCTTCCAGCATCGAGAGCTTTCCTTCGCGAAACTCCACACCGGTCTCCTCCAGCGCTCGCAAAGTGGCCGGCCAGTCATCGATGTCGCTCGCGTAGATCCGCTCCACCATGCGCCGCGTCAGTTGTGGCACCATGCGGTTCAGTAATACCGGATCGTAGCCCATCTCATCCGCCAGCCTCGCCCAGTACAAATTCCCCGAATCCCAGCATTCGCTCATTAGCCGTCCGTAATTCCCTCCGAGTGCCGGAAAGGGCCGCACGCTGATGAACTCCCTCGCATACGTCTGCGCAAAAACCGGATGAACCACGCCAAAGTCTCGCGACAGCTTCTTCCAATTCACCTCATCCGGCTTCTGCCGTTGCAGCGCTTCCAGCTCGAGTCCCGCCTCGCTCACCTTTCCGAGTTGATCCGGGTATTTCTGCTGAAATCCCGCCGTCAGATAAAAGCTGTCCGCTGGCGCCGTTGCCGCCAAAGCCTCCTTCGCGTTGCCTTCGCGCAGTGCATCGCCCAACCTCGCGTGCGCTACGGGGAACATCCGGTCGGAGAGCACGGCAAGAACTTTGCCGCGCAACTCCTCGTCCTTCGAGGCCGCCGTCAACAATTCTTCACCCGCCCGTTGGTACAGCGCGACGGCGTGCAACTCATTCCGGCTCACATCCCACCACCGCGGCACGATCGCGTTGCTGATCAGCCCCGGAACAAACTGCTGCCAGATCAGCGCCTGCACATGATCCGGCGCAATGAAGTTCTGCTCCGCCTCGGCCAGTACATACGGCAAATCCGCCAGCGAGCCGATCAGGTGCGCTCCGCCTCCGGCCGGGGAACCTTCCCCAAACAAGTGCGACGGCTGCCACAACCGTTCCACGCCCATCACCGTCTCTCCGGAAAAGTCGTGCGAGCGCACAAACAGCGGATTGTTGTGAAGAACCTGCGAACCCGGCGGTTCGTAGTACGCGTAGTTCAATCCCACCAGGCTGTCTCTCAGAAAGGTCGCCAGCTGCCCTCTCGCTTCTTCCACCTGCTTTGGCGACGCGGAAGACTGGATCACCTTCACCAGGTCGGTCTTCATCTCGATTTCCGTGTGCCGGTTGTCGTACGTCCCCGCCGCCCAATTCGTCCTTTCACTGTTTGTAAAGATGGGCTGCGGCATTTCAAACTCTCGCAGTTCACCCGCCAGCGCCGCCAATTGATCCTTGTTGTTTGCGGCGCCTTGCCCCTTGCTTCTCAGGCCGTCGTCCAGCGCAAACAACGTGTCGAGGGAAACCAGCCGCTGGTCTTCCATCACGGAGCGGATCCGGTTCGCCATTTCACCGCGCACCTGCTGCCCTTCTGCTGTCGTCTGGCGCGTTCCCGCAACCAGATTGATGATCTGCTCTTGTGTCAGGCCCGTCTTT
>Ga0187777_10000177_pt1 | contig 48399 bp, 51 predicted proteins | sample 1015_Q2_SP5_10_M_FD_132416 | JGI IMG/M metagenome (GOLD analysis project Ga0187777, IMG submission 132416) | Tropical peat soil microbial communities from peatlands in Department of Meta, Colombia - 1015_Q2_SP5_10_MG | ecosystem: Environmental > Terrestrial > Soil > Wetlands > Peat | place... | reverse complement strand
GAAAATCCATGTTTGCGGCCGGCCGGCACAATGATCAATTGGCCGCTCGTCAGAGTGGCATGCTTGTCGTCGATCCAGACGTCAGCCTGCCCTGCGCGGACACACAAAACTTCTTCTACGGCGTGCAGATGGTTTGGCGCGCCGTGTCCGGGGTCACACCACTGTTCGAACGTGCACAGCTGCGTCGCATTATTGGCTGCCGAAGCTTTCATACGCGTCCTTACGCCCGCGCGCCATTCCTCGCTTGGCTGCCGATCCACATCAACGACACGCATCAGTCCCCCAAATTTGCCCGCAATAAACCAAGTCTGGCCAACAATACCGGTACGCACAAGCGGGTTTAGGACATTCGGGATGATCAGCGGCCAAGCACCCTGCCCGCGACCGCATCAAGCATTTTAATCAGCTCCGGATCGCGCGCCTCGGGCGCGGTGATCAACGCAGTGTCCAATGCCCGATCGGAACCGATGGGACAAGGCTCGTGCTCGCGCGGAAAATCGCGTGCCAGCCGGGCCACCAGACGCTTGGCCTTCTCCGCATTCGCCAACAGCACCTTGATGATGTCCTGAACAGTGACGGCGTCATGAGCGGGATGCCAGCAATCGAAATCGGTCACCATGGCGACGGTCGCGTAGCAGATCTCCGCTTCGCGCGCGAGCTTGGCTTCCGGCATATTGGTCATGCCGATGACCGAATAGCCCAGCTGTTTGTAGGTGAGACTTTCCGCCAGCGTCGAGAATTGCGGACCCTCGATGCACACATAGGTGCCGCCGTAGTACGGGTTGATCTCTTCCAGAAGGGCGGCCTCGCCGATCCGTGCTCGGAGACGTGGGCTGACCGGATGCGCCATCGAAACATGCGCGACCAGTCCCTTGCCGAAAAATGTGCTTTCGCGTTTGTGCGTGCGGTCGACAAATTGATCGATCAGCACGAACGTGCCGGGCGGCAATTCTTCCTTGAAAGAGCCGCAGGCTGACAGTGAAACCAGGTCGGTGACGCCGGCGCGTTTGAGCACGTCGATATTGGCCCGATAGTTGATGTCGGAGGGAGACAGGCGGTGGCCCTGATCGTGGCGCGACAGAAACACCACGGGCAGCCCGGATATCTCACCGATGCGCAAAGGCCCCGATGGCTCGCCCCAAGGGCTCGCAATGCGCTGCTCGCGTATATTCGTAAGTCCGGGCAGATCATAGATGCCGGACCCGCCGATGATGCCCAGAACTGATGCGGTCATGCCCACTCCGTCATGGCCAGCTTGGTCCGGCCATCACCTCAGTGCACCGCCGACCATACCTTCTTCTTGGTGAAGTACATGAGGCCCGCGAACACGATCAGGAAGATCATGACCTGGAAGCCGATGCGCTTGCGCTGCACCAGGTGCGGCTCGGCCGCCCACATCAGGAAGGCAGCAATATCCTGGGAATACTGATCCATGGTCTGAGGTGCGCCATCATCATAGGTCACCTGCCCTGCCTGCAGCGGCGGCGGCATCGCGATGTTGTGGCCTGGGAAATACTTGTTGTAGTGGTTGCCGGACGGCAGCTGGAAGCCCTTTGGCGGCTCCTCGTATCCCTTCAGCAGCGCGGCGATGTAATCCGGCCCCTGCTCCTGATACTGCGTGAACATGTCGAACACGAACCATGGAAAGCCGCGCTGATAGGTGCGCGCCTTGGCGAGTGTCGACATGTCGGGCGGCGCGGTGCCGCCATTGGCGGCCTTGGCGGCGAGCTCGTTCGCAAACGGCGGCGGGAAGGCATCCGCGGGCCGCCCCGGCCGCTCGGTCGGCTCACCTTTGTCGTCGAGATCCTTGATCTTGTACTCGGCCGCCACCGCGGCAGCTTGCGCTTCCGTGAAGCCGGGCCCGCCCCTGTCGGCGAGGTTACGGAACGCCAGCATCTGAATCGAGTGGCAGGCCGAGCAGACCTCTTTGTAGATCTTGAAGCCACGCTGAAGCTGCGCTTCGTCGTATTTTCCGAATGGCCCGGCAAATGACCATTTCAGCCTTGGTGGAGTTTCTTGCTCCGCGGCTACAGCGGGCGCGGGCGGCGCAAGCCCGGCGACAGTGCCTGCGAGCGTAAGAGCAAAAATCGTCCGCTTCATCGACATTCCACTGCCCCCGCTCACGCTTTTGCACCCAGGACCGGTTCCGAAATTGAATTCGGCAGCGCCTTGGTCTTTTCGAAAATACCGAGCAGCGGCATGATGATCAGGAAGAATGCGAAATAGTAAGCCGTGAATATGCGCGACATAATCACGTAGATGCCTTCCGGCTGCTTCGAGCCGAGCCACCCCAGACCGATGCAGGCAATCACCCACAGCCAGAAGAATTGCTTGAACAGCGGCCGGAAGCGCGCGGATCTGACGCGAGACGTATCGAGCCAGGGCAAGAACGCCAGGACAATGATTGAGGCAAAAAGTGCTATCACGCCCATCAGTTTGTCGGGGATCGACCGCAGGATTGCGTAGAACGGCAGGTAGTACCACTCCGGCACAATCTCCGACGGCGTGACCGCGGGGTTGGCCGGGATGTAGTTGTCGGTATGCCCGAGAAAACCCGGGATGTAGAAAACGAACCACGCGTAGAGGATGCAGAACACAATCAAAAAGAAGCTATCCTTGATTGTCGCATACGGCGTGAACGGCACTGTGTCCTTGTTTGATTTTGGCTCGATACCCGTCGGATTGTTCTGTCCTGCGACGTGCAATGCCCAAACGTGCAGCACGACGACGCCCGCGATTGCGAATGGCAACAGGTAGTGAAGCGAGTAAAAGCGGTTGAGTGTCGGATTCCCGACCGCATAGCCGCCCCATAGCCAGGTGACGATGGCGTCGCCGACGCCAGGGATGGCCGAGAACAGGTTGGTGATCACGGTCGCTGCCCAGAAGCTCATCTGGCCCCAGACCAGCACGTAGCCCATGAATCCGGTCGCCATCATCAGTAGGTAGATGATGACGCCGAGAATCCAGAGTACCTCGCGCGGCTCTTTGTACGACCCGTAGTAGATGCCCCGGAACATGTGGATATAGACGGCCAGGAAGAACATCGACGCGCCATTGGCGTGCAGATATCGCAACAGCCAACCGTAGTTGACGTCGCGCATGACGGTTTCGATCGACCTGAACGCAAAATCAACATGCGGGGTATAGTGCATCGCCAGAACAATGCCGGTGACGATTTGCACGCCGAGCATGAACGAGAGGATGCCGCCGAAGGTCCACAAATAGTTCAGGTTGCGCGGCGTCGGGTAGGCGACGAAAGAAGAATGAAAGAGGCCACCGACCGGCAGCCGCTTCTCGAACCATTGCAGAACTTTACTCTGCGGTTGGTAGGTCGAGTGTCCGCTCATGATTGAACCTTGGATGCGATTTCGCTCAGCCGATTTGAATCTTGGTATCGGAAACAAACTTGTAGGGCGGAATGGGCAGGTTCTTCGGCGCCGGACCTTTGCGGATGCGGCCGGAAGTATCGTACTGCGAGCCGTGGCACGGACAGAACCAGCCGTCATATTCGCCCTGATGGGCGAGCGGGATACAGCCGAGGTGCGTGCAGATACCGATCAGCACCAGCCATTGATCATGACCCTGCTTGACACGTGCCGAATCCGCCTCGGGGTCGGGAAGATCGGCAACATTGACTTTCTGCGCTTCTTCGATCTCCTTTTTAGTGCGGTGGAAGATATAGATCGGCTTCGAGCGCCAGAACACCTTGATGATCTGTCCGTCAGCGATAGGGGCGAGATCGACCTCAACCGGTGCACCGGCCGCGATGGTCGAGGCGTCAGGATTCATCTGCGCAATGAGCGGCACCAGGGTCGCCGCGGCTCCCACTGCGCCGACAGCGCCCGTTGCAATGTAGAGAAAGTCGCGGCGGGTGTGTTCCGCCGAAGACACGGTCGTCACGTCTCAGGTCCTCTCCTCCGGCTGGCTTATTCATCCGCCCGCGGCTGGAGCCCGGGACGGAAGTCCGTTGGGCGGCGGGGCGTACCGGTTGCGGCAGCCCTGAAAAGTCAGGGCAGCGCGTCGGTGGCGTTCTATTGGCACCCTTGCGGTGATAGCGCAAGCCCGGCATAGCCGCAGTGCCCATTAGTCGCATAAATCGTTCGTCTATTGCGTCTGCCCATGCCACAGCGGGAATTGGCCAAACCTTTCATGCGGATCGCCCTTTACGAGCCCGACATCCCCCAGAATACCGGCACGATTCTCAGGCTTTGCGCCTGTTTGGGCGTGGAAGCGCACATCATCGAGCCGGCCGGCTTTGGGGTCACCGATCGCGCTTTCCGGCGTGCGGGTATGGATTACCTCGACCAGGTTGCCCTGACCCGGCATGGATCATTCGCTGCCTTCGAGGAGTGGCGGGCGCGCGAAAGGCTTGCATTGGTGTTGCTGACGACCTCAGCCGAGCAATCCTACCTCGACCACACTTACCGCATGGATCATGTGCTGATGTTCGGACGCGAGAGTGTTGGCGTGCCCGAACCGGTGCATCGCGCTGCCTACTTTCGTTTACGCATCCCGATGCGGCAGGGTATGCGTTCATTAAATGTTGCAATGACAGTAGCAATGGTCGTCGGCGAGGCGCTCCGCCAGACGGGCAGTTTGCGCGGATGATAGTATAGCGCATGGGCCGATGGATTTTCGCAGTGACGGTCATTCTTGTTGCGCTTGGTTTGCCTGACGCGAATGCCGCACGTACTTTGCTCGCCGAACTGATGGCGCGTGCACCCGCCGAAGCGGGCAGCGACGCTATGTCCGCACTTGCGCTCGAAGCTTGTCTGCGCCGCGCCATGGAACTCGACAAAACCGGAACGGCGCTCGACTACGAGATAGCAGCTATCGACCGTGAGGCGGCGGAAGGCGTGTTTCTACAGAACCAGCTCAAGGCAGAACTGCCGGTGCTCCAAGACTATGACGAGCGGTCGCTTGAGGATTTCCAGCGCCGGGTCGTTCGCCATGACGAGCTGGCCAAAAAATTTCAGGCGGAATTTCCGCTCTATCAGAAAAAGCAGAGAGCCTATGAAGCCGCGGTCGACGAATTCGAACGAAACTGCTCGGGCCGGTTCACTCGTAGTGATCTTGTGGCGATCAAAAGCAAACTCAAACTCAAATAATACCTGTATCAGCATCGTCTTGATCAATCGGCCCAGCTGCCCGTGTGCTATGCCTCGCCGCACGATATAATTGAACCGCCATGGACGCAGGACAACTGGAAGCCCGCAAGAGCCGCGCGCGAACCTGGTTCGAAGCGCTACGCAGTGAAATTTGCCCGGCTTTCGAAGCGCTGGAAGATGCGCTGCCCGAAAATGCGCCATTTGCCGACCGTGCGGCCGGTCGTTTCGTGCGTACGCCCTGGCAGCGGACCGATCACAGCGGCGGGCCAGGCGGTGGGGGCATGATGGCCCTTATGCGGGGGCGCGTGTTCGAAAAAGTCGGTGTGCATTGCTCGACCGTATACGGAGAATTTGCGCCGGAATTCCGCAAGGACATACCGGGCGCCGAAAAAGATCCGCGCTTCTGGGCATCCGGCATTTCGCTGATCGCGCATCCGCATAACCCGCATGTGCCGGCAGTGCACATGAACACCCGCTTTGTCGTCACCAGCAAAGCTTGGTTCGGTGGCGGCGCCGATCTAACGCCAGTCCTCGACAAGCGCCGTGTCCAGAGCGACCCCGACAGCATTGCATTTCACGCTGCAATGCAAACGGCATGTGACTCACACGCAGAGATCGCGCCCTACGACAGATATAGGAAATGGTGTGACGAGTATTTCTTTCTCAAACATCGTAACGAGCCGCGCGGGATCGGCGGCATCTTTTATGATTATCTTGAAACCGACTGGGATGAGACCTTCGCATTCACACAAGACGTCGGCCGCGCATTCCTGCGCGTCTATCCGGGTCTGGTACGGAAAAACTTCACGACGCGCTGGAGCGACGCCGAGCGGGAGGAGCAATTGATCCGCCGCGGTCGCTATGTCGAATTCAACCTGCTTTACGACCGCGGCACAATTTTCGGCTTGCGCACGGGCGGCAATGTCGAATCGATTCTTTCGTCGATGCCGCCGGTGGTGAAATGGCCCTGACCCTGCGTGTCTGCAATCTTAGTCTAAAGCGACAACTAATTTTCCTGAACTGAATGTTTGTCGCGCTTAGCCACACTATGGTCATCGGAGTCCTGAATAAATTCCTCGCGCCCTTCCAGGAATTATTTGGTCTCACGAATGCCGAGGCGCATCTGGCACAGGCGTTGTGCACAGATATGACGACGACTGCGTACGCAGCCGAACGTCACATCAGTGTCAACACTGTCTATTCGCACCTCAAGCGGATACGGGAGAAAACCGGCTGCAAGAGCCTGCCGGAACTGATCCGCAAATTCGGCGAGTTGAGTGTGCCGATGAGGCCCGACTGATCTCGTATGCCGTCAGCGCAGAGCACCCCACACCAGAAACACGCCGCCAAACAGCACTACAGCATCTAGGATCGCCGTGTGCACATGCACCGGCATGCGCTCGATAAAGGCTTTGGCGAGAAAAGCGCCCGGCAGCGCGATCAGGCCAATTAACAGGGCGAAGGCAATGACCTGCGCTGTGATCACGCCCGCAAGCCCGAACACCGAAATTTTAATGATCCCGATGACAATCGAAATGGCGGCATCGGTCGCAAGAACGCCGGCGCCTTCGATGCCCACCGCCATCAGCAGCGACAGCAGGATAACGCCCGAGCCCGCCGTGCCTCCGACCACGACTCCATAACCGAAAGAAGCGAGCGCAAGAACGCCGTTACCGATCTTGACGCCATGGTATCGGAGCAGTCGCCGCAGCGGGACGCTGAGGATCAACATGCCGCCGATGACCAGTGCGGCGCCCGCGCTCGAGAGCCGGGTGTAACCCCAGGCGCCAAGGATGCAGGTCGGCACTGCCGCTGCGAGCGCAATCGCGGCCCGCCGCAGGTCGACATATTTGCTAAAAGCCAGAACGCGGCTGGAATTGGTGAACATCGCCGAAATCGCGATGATCGGCACGACTGGCTCAGCGCCCACCAGCGGCACCAGCACCAGCGGCATCAATGCGCCAGTGCCATAGCCAGACACGCCGCCGACGACAGAGGCAAACAGCGCGACCGCCGCCACCGGAACGAGCTGCCAGAGTGAAATGTCGGTGAAGCCGGAAAGAAGATTCATGACCGCAGTGGTCATACCCGGAGCCGCGGCGCGCTTCTACTGGTGCGAACATTACACCGCCTAACATTGTTCATTTTTGCGCCTTCGTACGCACCGCCTCGGCGACGATGGCATCGAGTGCCGCCGCATCACCTGGAAATCCCGCCGCGATCCATGCCGCTTCCGCCGCGGCAATCGCAGCGCCAAGCGCTGGCCCTTGCGAGATGCCGCGCTTCATGAAGTCTGCCGCTTTCAATGGAAAGATCGGCGCGGTCCAGCGCTGCGGCAGCGTTGCAAGCGCGTGCCACTCGGCATCGTGCGAGGTCGCAGCCGCGCGCGCCCAGCCGAGCAGCACGCGATCGATGAACTGTTGCGGCCGCAGGCGATAGAGCAACCCTTTAGCGGCTTTCTCCCCGTCCGCGGGCGACACACGCCGCCAGCCTTCGCCCATCGACGCAAGCCTTTCGTGCTCGCTATTGGCAAGCCGGAGCTTCTGCCATAGCCGTTCGGCGTCTTCGACAATCGCGACGCCAAGCGCGCCTAGCCGCCGTACCGCGTTGGACTCTGCACCCGCTGCTGCCTCGACCTTCACCATGTTGCCGAAGCTTGCGAGATACGGCACGCCGCCGAGCACCCGCAGCAGCAGCCCGGCGTCAGCCATAACAGTCAGCGTCGGCGCCGCATGCGGCGCCACCAGTAATTTCAAGAGCTCCATGCGCACGCGCTCGCGCGAAAGCTGGTCAAGGCCGTCGCGGCCGGCAATACAGGCGGCAAGCCCGGCGACATCGGGTCGGCCGCTGCCGTAGGCAGCGTGGAAGCGGAAGAAACGCAGGATGCGCAGATAGTCTTCGGCGATGCGCTTTGCCGCATCGCCGATGAAACGCACGCGGTGTTCTTTCAGATCGTCGAGCCCGCCGGCATAGTCGTAGACGGTGCCGTCGCGCGTGGCCGACAACGCATTTATGGTGAAATCGCGCCGCTCCGCGTCGGTCTTCCAATCGCGTCCGAACTCGACCCTGGCGTGGCGGCCGTAGGTTTCCACGTCCTTGCGCAGCGTGGTCACCTCAATGGGATGCTTGTCGATGACGACCGTGACAGTACCGTGTTCGATTCCGGTCGGAACAGGTTTGAAGCCTGCGGCGGTGACGCGTTTCACGACCTCTTCCGGCACCGCCGTGGTGGCGACGTCGATTTCCGCGATAGGCATGCCGAGCAGTGCATTGCGCACCGCGCCGCCGACCGCTCGGGCTTCCTCGCCGTCGCAATCGAGCACGCCGAGGAGGCGCGGCAGCCCACCGGAGTTGAGCCAAGCGGCGTCGCTCAGCTTCCGATCCGTGCGGCCTGCCTGTGATGGCATTACTTCGTGGTCCCCGGCACGAACTTGCCGTTTTCCATGTGCGCAGGAATATAGGTCGAGCCAGGTGGCGCGCCGGAGAAATGTGCGAAGTAGATAAAACTGCCGAGCACCAGCGCCAGCGCGGCGATGGCAAGCGTCGCCACCCGTACCAGCGGCCAGGATTTGAGATCCAGCACGCCGGCCTGGGTCGCCCACAGAAAAACTGCGTAGAGCACGAACGGCGTCAGGAACAGGACGATCTCTGTGGCCACGGGGCGGATCATCGATAAATCCGATCGTAAAGATTACGCAGGATACCAGCCGTCACGCCCCAAATGTAGCGCTCGCCGAAAGTGATCGCGTAGTAGTGCCGGGTCATGCCCTGCCAGTCGCGCGAATGACGCTGCACATTGGCCTGGTCCATCAGGAAGACGAGCGGCACCTCAAACGTGTTGTCGACCTCCTTGGTATTGAGCTTGAGCGCAAAGCCCGGTTTCACCCGCGCGATCACCGGCACAATGCGATAGCCGAGCGTGGTCATATAGAGATCGAGATAGCCGAGCGGCTCGACATGAGCGCGATTGAGGCCGATTTCTTCCTCCGCTTCGCGCAAGGCTGACTCACGGGGGTCTGCGTCGGCCTTGTCGATTTTGCCGCCCGGAAAAGACACTTGCCCAGCGTGATCCGGCAGATGCTGGGCACGCTGGGTGAGCAGGACGGTGGGCTCGGGGCGATCGACGATCGGTACCAGCACGGCGGCCGGTCGGATCGGCCGTACCTCGGCGATTTTGCGCATCACCGGGTCGGCATCGTGGTCACCGCGTACTGGCGTCACTTTCGGATCGGTAAGGCCGGGCGGCACCGCAAGCGTTAGCCGCTCGCGCGCGCGCAAAAAAAATTCCGCTGCCGTGAGCGCGCCCGTTACAGCTTCCTGCATCAAGCAAACTCCCGCAGGGCGCTTGCTTCCGCCATAGCGAAGAACTCGCCGCTCGAAACAACACCGAACATCGCCTTGCCGCCGATATCGCGTTCCTCGCCAAGCGCTACCAGGTCGTAGAACAAGGCGCGCGTGACCTTCGCCCACAGATCACGGCGCACGTGTAGGTAAGGCTTGAGGCCGCCATTGGCGGGCTGCTGTTCGAAGCGCAGCGCATGACCCGGCCCGGCATCGACCCGGTCGTCGACATTGGTACGGAATTCCAGAATTCGCCCGCACTCGCCGGATGACGTGGCCATCTCCACCGCGAGAAATGGCGCGTCGTCGACAACGATACCGACCTTCTCGACCGGCGTGACCAGAAAGTACTTGTCGCCCTCGCGCTTGAGCACGGATGCAAACAATTTGACCAAGGCCAGCCGCCCGATCGGCGTCTTCTGGTAGAACCATGTACCGTCGGCCGCGATCCGCATGTCGATATCGCCGCAAAACGGGGGGTTCCAGCGCTCGACGGGAGGCAGCCGCCCGCTTTCGCGTGGCAGCGATGCCGTCAGCGCTTCCAACCCGCCCTGCCCTGCCTTCGCCATTGTTTTCCTTCGATAATTAGGCCGCCGCCGGCCTGTTCGCATCTTCGTGATTCACCCGTTTCGGCAGCAAAAGATAGCGTAAGCTTGTTCACAGATTGAGGCAGATTCGGCCCGTATAAAGCATCAGAATCGAAGCCGGTTTGTTTGTTGCACAGCGCCTAGCGCGGCTCCAGACGGGCAATGAAAGGAATGGACATCATGGCGAAGCCTAGCGGCGAAAGCCTCGAAAAACTTGAAGACATGATCGTGCGGGCGGCGGAATCGACCGCTGCGCATGTGCGTGCCGCCAAGGCCGCTATCGGTGCCGTGATCTTCGGTCAGGATGTGGTCGTCGAACGCGCATTGATCACGGTGCTTTCCGGCGGCCATGCGCTGCTGGTGGGCGTGCCGGGGCTCGCCAAGACCAAATTGGTCGACACCATGGGCACCGCACTTGGGCTCGACGCGCGGCGCATTCAGTTCACCCCCGACCTGATGCCGTCCGACATTCTCGGCACCGAGGTTCTGGAAGAAAGTCCGGGCGGCAAGCGCAGCTTCCGTTTCATCGCCGGCCCGGTATTTGCGCAATTGCTGATGGCCGACGAAATCAACCGTGCCTCGCCGCGAACCCAGTCGGCACTCCTTCAAGCCATGCAAGAACAGCACGTAACGGTCGCCGGCGCCCGCCATGACCTGCCCAAGCCGTTCCACGTGCTGGCGACACAGAACCCGCTCGAACAGGAAGGCACCTATCCGTTGCCAGAAGCGCAACTCGATCGGTTCCTGATGGAGGTCGACGTCGACTATCCCGACCAGGAGGCCGAACGAAAAATTTTGTTCGATACGACTGGCGCCGAGGAGTCGCGCGCGAAGCCCGCGATGACCGCCGAGGACCTGATGTCGGCGCAACGCCTGGTTCGCCGCCTGCCGGTTGGCGAGTCAGTGGTCGAGGCGATCCTGTCGCTTGTGCGGTCGGCGCGTCCCGGTCCCGACGCGGGTGAAATCGGCAAATTGATTTCCTGGGGCCCCGGCCCTCGCGCCAGTCAAGCGCTGATGCTGGCTGTACGCGCGCGCGCGCTTCTCGAGGGCCGCTTTGCGCCATCGGTTGACGACGTGCTGGAGCTCGCCGAGCCCGTGCTCAAGCACCGCATGGCGTTGACTTTTGCCGCGCGTGCGGAAGGTGAAACCATCCCCAACGTGATCCGGCGGCTGAAGGCCCGTATCGGATAATCGCGATGGCGGAGTTACCACCGAACGACATCGAGACCGGTTCGGTACGGCAGGCTACCGTCGCGGCCCGCCGGCTTGCCGATTCCATACCGCGTTTGATCCTTGACGCGCGGCGGGTGGCATCGACCATCATTCATGGCCTGCATGGACGCCGGCGCGCCGGACCGGGTGAAAATTTCTGGCAATACCGTCGCTTCGTGTCGGGCGAGCCGGCGCAGAACGTCGATTGGCGGCGCTCGGCTCGCGATGATCATCTTTATGTGCGCGAGCGCGAATGGGAGGCCTCGCACACTGTCTGGATCTGGCCGGATCGTTCGCCGTCGATGAATTTTGCTTCCACCCTGAGCAACAACAGCAAGCTTGAGCGCGCCCTGGTCATTTCCTTTGCGCTTGCCGAAGTACTGGTGCAGGGCGGCGAACGGGTCGGCATTCCGTCGCTTATGCGTCCGACCGCCAGCCGCAACGTTATCGAAAGAATGGCGGAAGCGATCCTGCACGATTCAACCGAGCGCGCGAGCCTACCACCGTCTTTTGCGCCATCCGCGTTGTCGGAGATTGTGATGTTGTCCGACTTGTGGGCTCCCATCGCGGAGGTGCAGGGCACCATCGCCCAATTATCCGCCACCGGCGCTCATGGGCATGTGGTGCAGATCGTAGATCCGGCGGAAGAAAGCTTTCCTTACGCCGGTCGTGTGGAATTCATTGAGCCGGAAGGCGCCGGTAGCATAACCGCGGGGCGCGCCGAGACGTGGCGCAGTGACTATCAGGAGATTGTCGCACGTCATCGCGCCGCGATCCGCGCCAAGACGGATTCACGCGGGTGGAGTTTCACGATTCATCGTACCGACCGGCCGGCAAGCGAACTCTTGCTGCTGCTGCATGCGCGCCTGGGCGACAATACCCAGCCGCTTGTCATTAATAGCCGGCACGCGCTGGCGAACCCTGCGAGCGCCGCATGATCGGCCCATTGCCGCTTGGCTTTGCCCAGCCCCTGGTACTGCTTGGCCTGCTTACCCTGCCGGTCCTGTGGTGGCTTTTGCGTTTAGTGCCGCCGCGTCCGCGGCGCATCGACTTTCCGCCGACCCGATTGCTCTTCGAGATTGCTCCGAAGGAGGAAACACCGGCACGCACGCCGTGGTGGCTCACGCTGCTGCGCCTAACGCTCGCTGCCCTTGTGATCATCGCTGCGGCCGGCCCGATGTGGAATCCTCCGCTCGCAACGACAGACCGGGCGGCCCCGCTGCTGATCCTGCTCGACGATGGCTGGCCTGCCGCGGCTGCATGGGATGCGCGGTTGCGCACGGCGGATGAAATGATTGCGCGGGCCGAGGCCGACAGTCGCGGCGTTGCCGCGCTGCCGCTGTCGGAAACCACCCGCGATATTTCCCTGCAGGTGGCGGGCGCCACCCGTGTGCAGATCAAGCAGATCAAGCCGAAGCCTTATGGCGTCGACCGCACTGAGGCGCTGCCGCTGATTGAACGTTTTCTTGCGACCGTTCCAGATGTCGAAATCGTCTGGCTTTCCGACGGGGTCGATCTCGGCAAGGGAGACGTTTTTGTCGCCGACCTGAAGCGTGTCATCGGCAATCGTCCACTCACCGTTGTCGAAGGCGGCATCCCTGTTCCGCACGCGCTTGCCGCCGCCGACAACGCGGCCGGTGCGCTGACAGTGAAGGTCCTGCGAGGGCAAGCGGGCTCCGCCGACATCGGCCTGGTGAGCGCAATCGATCTCAAGGGACTGCCGCTGGGCGAAGCGCCCTTCAATTTCAAATCGGATGCATACGAGGCCGACGCGGTGATTGACCTGCCGGTCGAAATCCGCAACGACGTGGCGCGTCTCGAGATCGTCGGCGAACGCTCCGCTGGCGCGGTCCAATTGCTCGACAAGCGCTGGCGGCGACGCACCGTTGGCGTCGTCTCAGGGTCGACCGCAGATCGGTCACAGCCCTTGATCGGCGCAAGCTACTATCTCCAGCGGGCCCTCAACCCATTCGCCGACGTCAGGCTTGCTGAAGGCGTGGCGCCGGCAGAAGCGATTGCGAACTTTCTCGGCCGGCGCTTGCCAATGCTGATCCTTGCCGATGTCGGCAATGTCACAGAAGCGCTCGACCGCCTGAATAAGTGGATCGACAATGGCGGTGTTCTTGTACGCTTCGCCGGCCCGCATCTCGCGCGCGGAGACGACAACTTGGTGCCGGTCAAGCTGCGCCGCGGCGGCCGCATCCTGGGCGGCAGCCTGAGCTGGGACAAGCCGCAGCAGCTTGCCGGCTTCTCACGCGAAAGCCCGTTCAACGGCATGACGGTGCCGAACGACGTAACGGTAACCCGCCAGGTGCTGGCAGAACCGGACTCGCAACTTACCGACCGCACCTGGGCAACGCTCGCCGACGGCACGCCCCTGGTAACCGCCGAACGCCGCGGCAAGGGCTTTCTCGTGCTGTTCCATGTGACCGCTGACAGCCGCTGGTCTGACCTGCCGCTGTCGGGTGCTTTTGTCGACATGCTTCGGCGTCTGGTGGCGCTGGCCGGCCCGAGTGTGACGGCAGAAGGCGATAACGCGGCAACCGAGAACACCGGCAGCCGTGCAGCTCAGATCGTGCCTCCTACGCGCGTGCTTGACGGATTCGGCGCATTTTCAACGCCGCCGCCAACAGCCCGGCCTATTCCGAGCAACTTCACCGAGCGTGCCAGCCTTGACCATCCGCCCGGTTTCTACGGCCCGCCCGAAGGCCTTGTCGCCGTCAATACTCTGGCACCGGCTGACCGTCCCGCGCCGCTCGATATCTCTCCGCTCAACGCAAAACGCGACGCCTACCGGCACGGTGAGCCGCTCGACCTGAGAGGCCCGATCTTCCTGGCGGCGCTCGTGCTGCTCCTGCTTGATGCTTTGGTCGTAGTTTGGCTCTCGGGCGGTCTCAGTACTCTGCGAATAAGACGCCGAGCAGCGGCGGCGCTGCTGGCGATTGGCGTCGTCGGCACCCTCGGTCTGCACGATGGGGTTCAGGCGCAAGCCGAGCCGCCCGCAACGCAGACCCCGCCCATGACCGCGCAGCAGGAAGACTTCGCCATGAAGGCGACGCTGCAAACCCACCTTGCGTACATCATCACCGGTGACCCGACCGTCGACGAGGTGAGCAGGTCTGGCCTGCAAGGACTCACCCTGTTCCTCGCCCAGCGCACAGCGTTGGAAGCTGGCGACCCGATCGGACTCGACCCGGCACGAGATGAGCTTGCCTTCTTCCCGCTGATTTACTGGCCGGTATCGCCGAATGCTCCGAAGCCATCGCAAGCGGCCATGGACAAGATCGACGCATACATGAAGCGCGGCGGTACTGTTCTTTTCGACACGCGCGATGCCGTTGACGCGCCGCCGGGTCCCGGCGGCGAAATGCGCGGCCCCGGCATGGTCGCGCTTCGCTCAATCCTGTCCTCGCTCGATATTCCGGAGCTGGAGCCGGTCTCACACGACCACGTGCTGACCAAGACTTTCTTTTTGCTCCGCGATTTCCCGGGCCGCTTCACCAATGGTCAGCTGTGGGTCGAAGCGCTGCCCGCTGAAAATGAAGACGAGGAGCCAAACCGCCCGGCGCGCGCGGGGGACGGTGTCTCTTCAATCCTGATTACCTCGAACGACCTCGCCGGAGCGTGGGCGATGCGCGCGGACGGCCAGCCGATGTTCCCGCTGGTGCCGGGCGAGGCGCGCCAGCGCGAGTTTGCCTTCCGCGCCGGTGTCAATATCGTCATGTATGCGCTGACGGGCAACTACAAGACCGATCAGGTGCACATCCCGGCGTTGCTCGAGCGGTTGGGTCAATAGGAGCCTGTACGTGAACCTCGGCATCTCATTTGCCCCGCTGGTGCCCTCCTCCGTGGTGTGGGCCGCCTTTGCCGTGGCCTTGATTATCTCAGCGCTGCTTCTGCTCGCGCGGAGCCGTGGCGCACCGCTGCGGGCGCTGGCGCTGGGTTTGATGGTGCTCGCACTCGCCAATCCATCGCTCACCCGCGAGGATCGCGATCCGATTCCGTCCGTTGCCGCCCTGATTGTCGACAAGAGTCCCAGTCAGGAATTCGGCGATCGCAACCAGCAGACGGAGGCCGCGCGCGCGGCCATCACCGAGCGGCTCAAGCGCATTCCAGGGCTTGAAGTCCGTGTCGCCGAAGCCGGCGCCGCGGACGGTGAGACCGACGGTACCAAGCTGTTCTCGGCCCTGTCATCGACGCTTGCCGACGTGCCGCCGGACCGCGTGGCCGGCGCCATTCTGATCACAGACGGCCGCGTCCACGACGTGCCGGCGGATGCATCCATTATGGGCTTTGCTGCCCCACTTCACGCGCTGATCACGGGCCATAAAGACGAGATCGATCGCCGCGTCGTTCTGACGCAAACTCCCCGTTTTGGCATCGTCGGGCAATCGCAGACCGTCGGTTTCCGCATTGAAGATCAGGGCGCCAAGATCGGCGCCGCCGAAGTGACTGTTCGGCGCGATGGCGAGGTGCTCGAAAATCGTGTCGTAACCGTCCACACCGACATCAAACTCAATGTGCCAATCCCCCATGCGGGACCGAATATTGTCGAGATCGAAGCCTCTCCGATCGAGGGTGAACTCACGCAAGTGAATAACCGAGCAGTGATCTCGATCGATGGCGTGCGCGACAAGCTGCGCGTGTTGCTGGTTTCCGGAGAGCCGCATGTGGGAGAGCGCACTTGGCGCAACCTGCTCAAGTCAGATGCATCCGTGGATCTGGTGCACTTCACCATTCTGCGGCCACCGGAGAAACAGGATGGCACGCCGATCAATGAGCTATCGCTGATCGCCTTCCCCACGCGCGAGTTATTTCAGCAAAAGATTGCAGAATTTCAGCTCATCATTTTCGATCGCTACGCGCGGCAAGGCGTATTGCCGCTGATTTATTTCGACAACATCGCAAAGTATGTCCGCGATGGTGGCGCGGTGCTGATCGCCGCCGGTCCTGACTACGCGAGCCCGACCAGCATCTGGCGCACACCACTCGACAGTATTCTGCCTGCAGAGCCGACCGGCGACGTTACCGAGCGCAGCTATCGAGCCCAGCTCACCGACGCCGGTCGCCGGCATCCGGTGACGCGCGACCTCGAAGGCTCCAATACCGATCCGCCGCATTGGAGCCATTGGTTCCGGCTGGTCGATATCAAACGCAGCACCGGCACCAACATAATGCAGGGCCCGGATGGCAAGCCGCTTCTGGTGCTCGCGCGTGAAGGTGACGGCCGCGTGGCGTTGCTTTTATCCGATCACATTTGGCTTTGGGCGCGCGGCTTCGAGGGCGGCGGCCCGCATCTCGACCTTTTGCGGCGGCTATCGCACTGGCTCATGAAGCAGCCTGATCTGGAGGAAGAAGCACTGCGGCTGATTGTGCATGGCCGCGATATCACCGTGCAGCGGCAGACCATGGCTGACGCAGTCAACCCGGTGACGCTGACCTCGCCGACCGGAACAAGTCGTACACTCGATCTCCGGCCGGTCGAACCTGGACTCTGGCGTACGTCGGCAACCGCCAACGAGCTCGGTCTCTGGCGGGCAACCGACGGCAAGCTGACTGCCCTGACCAATGTGGGACCCGCTAATCCGCGTGAATTCGCAGAAGTGACGTCCACCACCGAGGTGCTTCGCCCGCTCGCCAGTGCCGCCGGCGGCGACGTGCGGCGGATAGCGGATGGCAAGGAACTCAATCTGCCCCGGGTTGTGCCTGTGCGCACCAGCACAACGTTCAAGGGCGAGGACTGGATCGGATTGAGAATGCGCGACGCCAGCGTGGTGCGCGGCATCGGCGTGCTGCCGGTTTTCGCCGGTTTGATCGGATTGCTGCTGCTGGTCGGATCGCTCGCTGCCACATGGGCACGCGAAGGACGGTAGCCTTGCCCCGGATGCGGCGCGGCATGAGCGAAACGAAATGATGCGCCGCTGATCCGGGGCCGTTACGACGTAGGCCAGAATATTTAACGGTCGCGGGTCTGCAGCGCACCGCTATCGCGCTGCGCCCGGGACACGCTTATTAGGATGTTTCCCAGGCCGGGCGGATCATTCCTGAGACGCCCTCGAATGCACCGGGTGCAAGTTCAGCCACGAGCAGCCGCGCCGGATCGACCGGGCCCGGCAGGTTCACCTGGCCTTTCGGAATACGTTTGAATCCCGACTTGGCATAGACGGGCTCATCTCCGACCAGGACGACGAGTTTATGGCCTTTGTCCTTTGCTTCCTTGAGAGCGCGCTTGATCAGCGCGGTGCCAACCCCATGCGACCGGAAAGGCGGTTCGACGGTGAGTGGCCCGAGCAACAACGCAGGCGTTTCGCCAATACAGATCGGCGTCAACCGCACCGAGCCGACCATGAGCGTGCCGATGCGCGCGGTGAAAGACAGATCGAGCACATGCTTCCTGCCCTCGCGAATGCGAAACGCCGTGCGGGCAAAACGGCCCGGTCCAAAGGTGCGCTCATGCAGCCGCTCGACCGCCGCCTCATCGGCGGCGGTTTCCGGCAGAATAGTCAGCGCTGGCTCGCTCATAGAGTTAAAAAATCCGTTTCAGGCGGTGCCGCTTAGCATTTGGGCCGATTCCGGTCCATCGCCCGTGGCGCAAGGCTCAGTAACCGCCTAAATGGAGGTCGGTGGAGGTCAGGGAGAAGAGCATGGGACTTCTCGTCGACGGCGTATGGCAGGACGATGTTTCGCGCACGAAGGATGGCCATTTTATCCGGCCGGCGACCCTCTTCCGCAACTGGGTGACATCCGACGGCAGCCCTGGGCCTTCCGGCAGCGGCGGCTTTGCGGCTGAAGCGGACCGCTATCACCTTTACGTTTCGCTTGCTTGCCCGTGGGCGCACCGGACTATCATTTTCCGCAAGCTCAAGGCACTGGAGAATGTCATCTCCATGTCGATCGTCTCGCCAAACATGGGGCGCGAGGGCTGGACCTTCAACGTGAACGAAGGATCAAGCGGCGACACCGTCAACGGCAAGAGCAAACTTTCGGAAATCTATTTGCTCGCCAATCCGCGCTATTCGGGACGCGTGAGCGTGCCGGTATTGTGGGATAAAAAACGCGAGACGATCGTCAACAACGAGTCCTCGGAAATCATCCGCATGCTCAATTCGGCGTTCGATGCCTTTACCAATGTTCGCACTGATTACTATCCTGAACCGTTGCGTACGGAAATCGACCGGCTGAACGACCTGATCTATCCCAACATCAACAATGGCGTCTATCGTGCTGGATTCGCGACCTCGCAGGCTGCCTACGAGCAGGCGTTCCGGAATGTTTTTGATACGCTCGATGAGATTGAGCTGATCCTGTCACAGCATCGCTATCTGGTCGGCAATACTGTCACCGAAGCTGACTGGCGGCTGTTTAGCACACTGATCCGGTTCGATGCGGTTTATTATTCGCACTTCAAGTGTAACTGGCGCCGCATCAGCGACTTCCCGAACCTCGCGAACTATTTGCGCGATCTTTACCAGGTACCAGGCGTAGCCGAGACGGTAAGCATCGAGCAGATCAAGCGGCACTACTATGGCAGCCAACGGCAGGTAAACCCTACCGGAATTATTCCGGTCGGACCGCAGCTCGACTTCGCCGCTCCGCATAACCGTGCGCGATTCCGCGATTAGGAATTCGCTTCAACGATTGTGCGATGGTGGAGGATTATGTTCGCCTGTCGCAGCGGAGCCGGCATAACCGCGCAATTCGTTGTAGCGCGCAATCTGTCGCGCATCGAACAAAGCGATCGTGTTGAGATGCGCCGCAAGATGAATGGCTCGCAAGCGGCCTTGCAACTCTCCAAGCTTTCCAGTCAGTAACCTAAGTCTTTCACGATCGATCACGTGCTTGGCAAAGGCCTGATCAAGATCGCGTTCGACCGCAACGATTTCAGCCCCGAGAGGCTTTGCTAGTGCCTCTTCGCTCATCTTGAGATCCTTGACCGCGCGCAGCTGATCGAGACTTAGACCAAGCTTGTCGGCCAACTCAATGCTGTGCAACGGCCCGGGATAACCGTTGAGCTCAGCAGCTTTTGCGAGCGCCATGCCGCGCGCATTGAGCAGATCATCGACCTCCTGCGCCGACAGCGCCTTGATTTCGCGCTTCTCTTGGCCGACGTAGGGAGACGTCTGAGCCTGCGCCGCCCCCGATAAGGCCAGCGCGGTAAACACCATGGTTGTCGCGCCTGCGCGCCTCGCAAACATCAGCCCTCCTCAGTGCGTTGAGAATTCGCCTTTTGCGATCATCAAATGATGCGGCCGGTGGTGGCCGCCTTGCACCAAGATGCCCATGAAGCCGAGTGCTTTGAGCTTGGCGACCGGCTGGGCATCGCTCGCCGTAATGGTGAGCTTGATGCCGTTCGCGAGGTCCTCGCTCTTGGCGTTCCACCCGATCTCGCGCAGCTCGTTTACATGCGCAGGCACCATGCGCTTGATCGCTTCAAGCGTGCGGCCCTCGCCGGTTACGGCGATCTCGATGCCGTTATCGAGCATGCGCTCGGCAGCGTTCGCGCGTAGCGTCACTTCGTTCATATCGATGAGATGCTGCCGCAGCGACGCGATATTAACTTTCGACCAGTCGGTTGAGGGATCGGCCTGCAGAATCTGAACGACCTCCTGGATGGCGCCGAAAGCGTCCTGCCCGGGCATCGACGGTGCAGCGGACTGTTGCCCGTGCATACCACCATGCATGCCCGTTCCCATTCCGCCTTGCATGCCACCGTGCATGCCTTGCCGCATATGGCCGTCGCCTTGGCCCTGCATCATCTGGTTATGCATCTGGCCCATCATCGGGCCTTGCTGCATCCGGCCTTGCATGTCCGTCGGCCCGCCAGGCGACATCTGGCCAAAGGCGTAGACAGTCGCGGCGAGTACCGCCGACACTGCAAGCATCGTCTTCCTGGGAAATTTCGACATTGGAGCCTCTTTTGCGGTTTACCCCTGCTACCTCATTAGCGCAGGGCGCGAGAGCTCCATATGATCAAGATCATACGCGTTTCGACCGCAGCAGCGTGATCTTGCCCTGGCTCCGCTTGATCTCACCGCTGCGCTCCAGCGCCGCAAGTGTCCGGTAGAACGCTTCATGCGTGAGGCCGAGCTCGGCGGCGGTTTCTTTCAGGGTGCTGCGCAGTTCGACCGTGCGGCCATCGGCGCCGGCGCCGGCGCCGAGGAAATGACGGACGCGCTCGCGCGCCGAGCGGATGTTGCGCTGCTCGATCCGGGTGCGCAGGTTCATGACCTGCCGCGCCAGCGTCGCTGTGAAGGCTTGCGCTGCATCTGCGTCCTTCCTGAAGGTGCCGAGCATTGCCGCTTTCGGATAAATCCGTACCATCGCATTTGTGCTGGCGATGGCGTCGCAATGATAGGCAGGCGAGAACAGCGAGGCCTCGGCCAGCGTCTCGCCCGGTCCGGCAACATGCAGCACAATCTCATGCCCGGTGCGGTCGACCCGCACAAGCCGCACGCGGCCGGAAATGACTTCGCAGAGACCGGCGGTCTTGTCGCCGAGCCGGAACAGCACCTCGCCTGATTTCAGCTTGCGGTCAATCGCCGCTATGCGCACGGCGGCAGGCAGCCAATCTTTGACCGGCATCGTTGCTCTCCAAAGCTCACCACAATTCACTGACTGCCGCCCCGCCCAGCACTTCGGCGATACGAGCGCGCGTGCCGCGACTGGCGTCTTCCGGCAGCGCGTCGGGTGCGAAAAAGCCGTGCGCTACGATCTCATGATTGGGTTGCTGATTTCCGTCGCGCCGGAAATCGCGAACGACAAAAAGCGCCACATGATCGCGCCGCGATATCCGCCTGTTGAAGTAGATACCATAAAGCTGCGGCGCGCCGACAATCCGGATGTTGCCCTCCTCGGCCAGCTCGCGCGCCAAGGCCTCCAGCAGCGTTTCACCTGTCTCCACGCCGCCACCTGGCAGATGCCAGCCATCGATGTAAGAATGCTTGACCAGGAAAATGCGGCCCGTTCCATCAATGACCATCGCACGCACACCCAGCGTCGCGCCACGCGAGAAGCGCCAGTAGAAATGCATAACCTTGCGGATGGTCGGCTCGAACTTGCGGCGCAGACGTTGCAATCGCATTCCCCTGCAGAGTGAGCAATGTATTTCGCCGGACGAAAGCTGTTAAACCGCGGACCATCCCCTAGAATGCTTTCAATATATGGCATAAACCGGCCGGCAGGCGATCAAGAGGATAACCCGTGAAACGATTTTCCGATCTGACCGAACAGGAAGTGCTGGCGCTTGCCATTACCAACGAAGAAGAGGATAGCCGCATTTATCGTGGCTTCGCCGAAGGGCTGCGCGAGCAATTCCCCGCCTCCGCCAAGGTGTTCGATGAGATGGCGGAAGAAGAAGTGCACCACCGCACGATGCTATTCGACCTCTACCGCAAGAAATTCGGCGACTACCTGCCGCTGATCCGCCGGCAGGACGTAAAGGGCTTCCTGCAACCCAAGCAGCCCCTTTGGCTGACGCGGCCGCTTGGTCTTGATGAGGTGCGCAAGTTTGCCGAAAACATGGAGTTTCAGGCCGAGCGTTACTATCGCAAAGCCGCCGCGACCGCACGCGACGCATCGGTGCGGCAATTGCTGATCGAGCTTGCCGAGGCCGAAGCCGGTCACGAAAGCCTCGCACATAAACTCAGCCAGCAGATTCTCACCACCGGCGCACGCGCGAAGGAAGACGAAACCGCGCGGCGCATGTTCGTGCTGCAATATGTGCAACCGGGCCTCGCTGGCCTGATGGACGGTTCGGTGTCGACATTGGCGCCACTTTTTGCGGCGGCCTTCGCCACCCATAGTACCTGGGAGACGTTCCTGGTCGGCATGGCGGCATCTGTTGGCGCCGGCATATCCATGGGCTTCGCCGAAGCGCTGTCCGACGATGGCTCGTTGACCGGCCGCGGCACGCCCTGGTTACGCGGAACGGTGTGCGGAGTATTGACGGCGATCGGCGGCCTCGGCCACACATTACCGTATCTCATTCCAAATTTTTATGTTGCGACTGTGGTTTCGGTCATCGTGGTTGCAATCGAACTTGTGGTCATTTCCTGGATTCGTACCCGCTTCATGGATACACCATTCCTGCAGGCGGCATTTCAGGTGGTGGTGGGCGGCGTGCTGGTGTTCCTCGCCGGCATATTGATCGGCAGTTCGTAGCGGGATTTGTGTCCGCTTCGATGTTTACCCTGGCCCACCTTTCGGATCCGCATCTCGCGCCACTGCCCGAGCCGCGCTGGAGCGAACTGATCGGTAAGCGCATCACCGGCTATATCAACTGGCAGCGCAAACGACGTTTTATTCACGTTCCGGACGTGCTTGTCCGGATCGTCGCGGACATGAAGATGCAGGCCGCCGATCACATTGTGGTCACCGGCGACGTCGCCAACATTGGGCTTGCGGCGGAATACTCGCACGGGCGCGATTGGCTCGAGGATCTCGGGTCTGCGCACGATGTAACTTTCGTTCCAGGCAATCACGATATCTACGTTCGCGAGTCTGCTGCGTTCGCGGCGCGCCAATGGGGTGCGTATATGTCTGACGACGACGGTGCCGGCGGATTCCCCTTTGTCCGGCGGCGCGGCAACATCGTGCTGATCGGGCTTTCTAGCGGCGTGCCGACCGCACCGTTCCTTGCGACCGGCTGGCTCGGCGCGACGCAATCTGCCGGACTGGCGATAGCGCTCAACAAGCTCAGAGATGAAGATGTGTTCCGGGTCGTGCTGATTCATCATCCGCCGGTGACCGAGGCGGCTCAGCAGAATCGGCTGATGGATGCCCGGATCCTGCTGCGCGTGATCGCAATGCACGGCGCCGATCTGTTGTTGCATGGCCACGACCACCTCCACATGATCAATTGGCTGGAAGGACCGGATGGCACACGCGTACCGGCAGTTGGAGTGCCTTCAGCGTCCGCCGTACCTCACGACGACAAGGATGCTGCTGCCTATAATCTCTATCGGATCGACGGCAGGCGCGGAGCCTGGCAATGTGAACTGATTTCCCGAGGCCTCGCTCCATCGGGCAAGGTCATACAACAGAAACGTATCATGCTGCTCGGCTAGGGTCGTGTAAGCAGGGCCAGTATCACAAGCGCAGCTGCACCGGCGATGATTCCGAGGATGAAAGCGCGGATGGCGCGCCAATGCCAGCGGCGGCGCCTGTGCCGCAGCACCATCTGCGCGACGCTGCGTTCGGCATCATCAGTTAATGCGCGCTCGCGCTCAACCAGCCGGCGCGCGACGTAATGGGTGATCGCGCCGACTAGCACCGGCACTTCATAGGATTCCGCAAGGACCGCGCGTCCATAGCGCGTATCCTGCACAAAGCGATATTGCCGTTTGTCGCGGCCCATCTCGACATGCGCCACCACGTCAATCCACAACCGCGGTATGTCACCTTTGCTCAGAGCGCGGTCGAACAGCTCCACATCACCGGGGATGTCCTTGAACAACGGATCGAGTGCACCATTGAGCAATTCAAGGCGAGCAACGTCGGCGTCGCGGAGATCGACCACCACGCCGGAGCGCTCAGCAGCCTCGATGCGCGCCTCACGCACGGCGTCATTGAGCGGATGCTCCGTCTTCGCTGCTTCTTCGGCTTCCGGTTTTTTGCGCCCCCACATGTCGTCAATCTAACAACGCTGGATCGGGGAGCAAGAACAAAAGCCTGAATTTTCGATACGTTTTCACGGTCACCGGAACATCAGCCTGTGGGAACCACGCCGTACCTGCGGACCCAACCTAATCCATCTTCGGTGCGCCCGCGCGGTCGATATTCGGCGCCGATCCAGCCCTGGTAGCCCAACTTATCCACAGCCTCAAACACCGCAGGGTAATTGATTTCGCCTTCGTCAGGCTCATGCCGCGAAGGCACGGCTGCACACTGCAAATGACCAATAACCGGCAGGAACTTTTCGAGGCGGCGGATCAAATCGCCGCCGACAATCTGCACGTGATAGAAGTCGAACTGCATCCGGATATTGGGCTTGCCGACTTTCCCGATGACGTCGGCTGCATGCTCGACGTGGTTGAGGAAATAGTTTGGCCGGTCGCGCCCATTGATCGGCTCGATCAGTAACCGGATGTTCTTCGCGGCGGCCATGTCGGCGGCGCGCGCGAGATTGTCGATAAACACGCGGTCGGCGGCTGGGCGTTGTTCCGGCGCGACTTTGCCGGCAAGACAATGAATTGCGCTGGCCCCAATCGTGCTCGCATAGTCGAACGCGCGGAAAAACAGCGCCTGCCAGTCCTTCTCGCGCCCAGGTACGGCGGCAAGGCCGAATTCTCCTTCGCGCTCGCCGGGCGGCGTGTTGATTCCAAGGATAGTGAGTTTGTTCTTCTCAATCGCCTTCTTCACCGACGTCGCCGGCACGTCGTAGGGAAACTGCAGCTCGATTGCCTTAAATCCCGCCGCCGCCGCAGCATCGATTCTTACAAGCAACGGTCGGTCGGCAAAAAGATAGCCGAGATTGGCGGCAAAACGCGGCATTGGGTCCCCGATGATCACTTGCGCGCGGGCGCGCGCCCGTATTCATTAGCGCCGCGAGCAAAGCAAAGCCATCGGAAACCCCATGTCCACAAACACTGCATTTCATATCGCCGTTCTGCCCGGGGATGGCATCGGGCCGGAGGTGATGGTGCCGACGCTCGACATTCTCCGGCGCATAGAAGCGAGCACACCGAGCTTGAAATTCCGATTTACCGACGGCGCGGCCGGAGCCGGTCACTACAAGGAGACCGGTAAATCAATGCCTGATTCAACTATCAAGCTGTGCGAGGAGGCTGACGCGATCCTGTTGGGCGCGTGCGGCCTGCCGAGCGTACGTTATCCCGACAATACCGAGATCATGCCGCAGGTCGAACTGCGCTTCATATTCGATCTCTATGCCGGCGTGCGACCCGCCCGGCTCATTCCTGGCATCCCTAGTCCGATCGTCGGAGCGACCGAGCGCGGCATTGATTTCGTGTTGATCCGCGAGTCGACTGAAGGCCTGTTTGCTTCCATGGGCAAAGGCATCGTCACGCAGGACGAGGCGCGCGAGACGCTGGTGATTACGCGCAAAACCTCGCAACGTTTGTTTGATTTTTCGTTGCGGCTCGCCGAACGGCGAAAGAAACGCGGAAAGCCTGGGCTGCTCACCTGCGTAGACAAGGCAAATGCTTTCAAGGCCTATGCGTATTTCCGATCCATCTTCGATGAGCGTGCGAAAAATTTTCCAGGCGTCAAGACTGATCACGTGTATGTCGATGCCTGCGCCGCACTCATGGTGCGGCGACCATGGGATTTCGATGTAATGGTGATGGAAAACATCTTCGGCGATATCCTTTCCGATCTTGCCGCCGGATTGATCGGGGGTCTCGGCATCGCACCGTCCGCCGATATCGGCGATAAATATGCCGTGTTCCAGCCGTGCCACGGCACCGCGCCCGACATCATGGGCCAGGGCAAAGCCAATCCGACTGCAATGATTCTATCGGCTGCAATGATGCTCGACTGGCTCGCCGACAAGCATGATCATTCGCCGGCGGCGGACGCCGCGCTGCGTATCGAGCGCGCAGTCGACAAGGCCTATGCCGACGGCATCAAGCCGATGGAATTTGGCGGTAAAGACGGCACCTCAGCGATCGCCAAGGCCGTGCTCGCGGCGCTCGACTAGCCCAAAAGTCAGGGAGACAACGATGTTGTTTTCGGTATTTACGCTCGACAATCCGGATGCCGCCGACAAGCGCAAGGCGGTGCGTTCAACAAGAACGGCGTGTGGGGAAAGGTCGAAATCCGGCGCTTTGATCGGAAAGAGTAGCTGCGTGTCCCGGGCTATAGTCCGACAAAATCCTTGATCGCAGCCAGAAACTGTTCCGGCTGCTCCAGTGGCGGGCAATGACCGCAACCGGGCAATTGCACGTAACGCGCACCTGGCACCTTATCGACAATCTGCCTGTTGAGCGCCGGCGGTGTCGCCTGATCGAATTCGCCGCATACAACCAGCGTGGGTACATGCAGGCGGTGCAGTAGTGGCACGAGATCGGTCTCCTGCAAAATCCGGCAGGCGGCCTGGAATGCTTTTGGATCGATCTCAAGCAGGACCTTCTTGCGCTCCTCGATCTTTTCCGGATGCGCAGCGAGATAGGCGGGCGAAAACACACGTTTGGCGGCGATCTCGGCGATGCTTCCAAGCCCGCTATCGGCCACTTTTTCCGCCATCACGGCAAACGCCTGCTGTCCTTCAGGCGGAAAGCCAGCCGCTGCGTCGCTGATGACGAGCCTGGATATGCGCTCCGGGTGTGCGAGCGCGAAGGCGAGAGCGACAGTGCCACCGAAGCCGTTGCCCATCAGCACAGTATCGTGGGCAATTCCGAATTCATCGAATCCATCCTCGATAACGGCCACATACGCATCTAACAGAGCAAGCATCGCCGGCTGCGATCCGTGAAAGCCCGGCAAATTAAAGAGCGTGACCCGATGCTTGGCGGCGAGTGGCGGCAGCACCGGGTCAAAGGCATGGCGATCGGTGAGCAACGAATGCAGGACGACAAGATCGCGTCCCTTGCCCGTGCGGACCGCAGTCAGCGCGCCGCGTCCGGCACTCAGTTGCTCAAACTGCATTGTTGCCTCCGTGCGCGGGCTGCATGATGCAGGCAAGACGTGGATGCCCGGCGCAAGGCCGGGCATGACGTCGAAACGTTTACATTGGCGGCTAGTTCCCTTCCCGCCAGATCCCGAGCGCTTCCTGCGCCGGCCGGTCGGAAATCGAAAACAGTACAGCCTCTTTTTCAACCTGGTGCGAATAGGGTTTCCAGGTTGGAACGACAAACACGTCACGCGGGCCCCATTCGATGGTTTGGCCCTCGACCTTGGTCACGCCCTTGCCTTCCAGGCATGCAAAAATCGTCCCGTCGGTTGAGCGGTAACCCTCGCCTTTGAAGCCCTTCGGCAGCAGCGAGAGATGCGCCCCCATGGTTGGCGACGACCAACCGCCGTTGAACGGATTTGCGTAGCGCAGGCGGTAACCGTGTCGCTTGTCCACGTCGCCTGTGCTCTTCATGCGATCCAAAATCGGACGCACACGCTCATAGGCGTAGTTGATGATTGGCGAACGGATCAGCGAAGTGTCGGTGCCATCCGGCAAGACACCCGAACCAAATCGCCAGAGCGAATCGTTATCAATGCGCGCTGTATTCTGGACAGCTGAATCGAGATGCTCCGCAAATGCGGTCTCGAAAAAATTCACCGTCGGTACGTCGAGCACATCGAGCCATATCATGGGTAGTTTCGATTCATTCCCATGGTCGTGTGCCGTCCAATTCGGCGTCAAAATGAAGTCGCCGTACTTCATGATGGTTTTTTCGCCATCCACCTGGGTGTAGGCCCCATCGCCATCGAGGATGAGCCGTATGGCGGAGGCAGTGTGGCGATGCGCGCCGGCAATCTCTCCCGGCAGGATCAGTTGCAAGCCGGCATAAAGCGTATTTGTGATGCGCGACTGGCCGCGCAACGCCGGATTTTCAAGGACTAGCACGCGTCGTTCGGCTTCCTCGGTGGTCAACAGACGGCCGGCTTCTTCAACCAGCGGCTTGACCTCATCGAAGTGCCAGATTGCCGGTACGCATTGCGTCACCGGCTGTTTGGTTACGATATATTTCAGCACTTCCCACAGCGGCGTCATATCGCGCTGTGAAATGCGCTCGTAGTATTCAGCTCGTTTCGGGTTCGCGCTACCTTCGTACTTCTGCGCCTTTTTGCTCTCGTTTTTGGCGGCCGGGGCAGTAGCGGCTTCCATCGCTTCCTCCTGAGATTGGCACTCTTAAATCCTAGATTAGTCGTTGCCGGAAGCCGACAACAGGGCCGATTGCGGGCAAAATCGCAGATCAGTTATTCACGGAGCCACCGTCCACCACCAGCGATTGGCCGGTTACGAAATCGCTATCGCTGGAGGCCAGGAACACCAGCGCTCCGAGCAGATCTTCCGGATAGGCGTCGCGTTTGAAGGCACGGCTGTTTCGCACCGGAACACGCTCTTCCTCGACATGAGCTGCATTCTCGAGGCCGGTTTCGCTAAGAATAAAGCCCGGTGAAAGCGAATTGACTGCAATGCCATATTCGCCAAGCTCACGTGACAGAGAGCGTGTAAAGGCGATCATCGCGCCCTTGGAGGTGACATAGGGCAGCATGCGAGGGACGCCTTTATAAGCTGCACCCGAAGCAATATTGATGATTTTGCCACTGCGCCGCGCCATCATGTGGGGGGCGACATACCGGACCATGAGATAAGGTCCTCGCACATTGGTCGCCATGACGCGATCCCAAAGCTCTGCATCCCATTCATTGAAATTTCTTGGCTTCAACGTCGAATAAAGCGCAGCGTTGTTTACCAGCACATCGATCTGACCAAAACGATCGATAGTTTGAGCAACCAGATTCTTCACCGACTTCTCATCGCTGACATCGAATTTCGCGCTCGCCACTGAATTCGCACCGTGCCGGCCGGCAATCTCCTCGGCAAGTTCGCGGCCGTCCGCAATGTCGGCAATCATGACACGCGCGCCTTCGGCCGCGAGAGCCTGGGAATAATGCCGGCCAATGCCCTTGGCACCGCCGGTTACGATTGCAGTTTTGCCAGCAAGCCTTGGCATGTTCTTTTGCTCCGCCTGCTTCGTCATGCCCACACTTGTCGCGGGCATCTACGTCTTGCTAGATCGCCACCATAAAGGCGTGGATGGCACGCGCAACTCCGGCCTGCCGGAGTTGCGCCCTATTTATAGATTGGCCGCAAGTCGGGTAGACCCAATTTGCGGGTGTCAGAGCCGGCCGTGACCGGAGATGTTTGATGCCGAAAGATAATTCCGATCGCCTGGCGATCCGGGCCCTGATAGAGAATTGGGCGCTCTGGCGCGACGCCCGTATGTGGGACCGCTTCCGCACCGTCTGGCACAAGGATGGTCAGATGTGGGCGACCTGGTTTCAGGGATCATATGAAGAATTCATCCGCGTCAGCCAGGAAGGCTACGATCGCGGCGTGCGCATCATGCACATGCTTGGCGGCATGACCATCGACATCAAGGGCAAGCGCGCCATCGCGCAAACCAAGATGACGATATCACAGCGAGCAATGGTCGAGAGCGTTTTGTGCGATGTGGTTTGCACCGGGCGTTTCTATGATTTTCTGGAAAAACGCAAGGGAAAATGGGGCATCGTTCTGCGCCGGTTAGCCTATGAAAAGGACCGTATCGATCCGGTAGAGCCGGGTGCAAAACTTGTGCTCGACAAGACTCTGCTCGCGCAATTTCCGGAAGGCTACCGTCATCTCGGCTACATGCAGAGCAAGATTGGCTACAAAATCAAGGATGAATTGCCTGGTCTCGACGGGCCGGCGCTCGATGCGCTCTATGCCAAGGGCGAAGCCTGGCTCAAGGGCCATAAGCTCTAGCGGTATGTTCTGGGGGTTGGCGTACGCAAAAAGAAGTGCGATTTTGCAATTCACGCGGTCGCAAAATAGTGAGCCACGGGGGGAGCCGTCATGTCGCTTGCCGACAAATTCAACCTGTTTAATGAATTCAACATACTACGTTTGATATGCGGCCTGTTTCTCATACCGCACATTTGGGCCAAGTTCACGGAGCCGGCGGCGCTTGGCTTTTTCCAGGCTGCTAAATTCCATCCGCCGAAGTTCTGGATGTATCTGGCCGGCGCTATCGAAACGGTATTGGCGATCGGTCTTATCTTTGGAATTTATGTAACGCTTTGTGCGGCGATTGCCTTCTTCCATCTCCTGGTTGCCGCCGCCGGCGTATACAAGGTGACTGGCAAATGGCTGTGGAATATCGGCGGGTATGAATATTGCCTGTTCTGGGCGATCACTTGCCTGGTGGTGGCGATGCACTCTTATCGTGCCGGCGGTATCTGGTCCTGAGGCGCCTCACCAAAATCTCTGTCTTTCGAAAGGAAATCCCTCCGATGGCTAGCGTCCTGTTCTCTCCCATAACCTTGCGCGGTCTCACTTTGCCCAACCGGGTCGTGGTATCGCCGATGTGCCAGTACAACTCCAACAACGGTTCGGCCAATGACTGGCACCTGATGCATCTCGGCAATATGTCGCTCGGTTGCGCCGGGCTGGTGATGTGCGAGATGACCAATGTCAATCCTCAGGGCCGCATCTCGCCGAAATGTGCAGGCATGTGGTCGGATGAAAACGAGGCGGCGCTCAAACGCGTTTACGACTTTTGCCGTCAGTACGGCGTCGCCAAGCTCGGCGTACAACTGGCGCATGCGGGGCGAAAAGGCCCGACCACACCCCCGGCCGCCGGCGGTAAGCCGATTCTTGAAGGGCCGGATGCATGGACGCCAGAGGCGCCATCAGCCCTTCCCTATGACACCGGCTGGCCCGTGCCGCACGCAATGACCAAGGACGACATCAAGCGATGCATCAGCGAGTTCGCGGCCGCGGCCAAGCGTGTCGACCGCATCGGCTACGATGTTATCGAGCTGCACGGCGCTCATGGCTATCTCGCCCATCAATTTCTGTCGCCGCTCTCGAACCAGCGCATCGATGAATATGGCGGCTCATCTGAAAACCGCATGCGTTTTGCAATCGAAATGTTCGAAGCCGTGCGCAAGGTATGGCCGGAGCAAAAGCCGATCGGCATGCGCGTGTCGGCCACCGATTGGGTCGATGGCGGCTGGACACCGGAGGAAACGGTCGTCCTTGCAAAGGAACTGAAAAAGCGCGGGATGGACTATATGGACGTGTCAACCGGCGGCCTTGATCCACGGCAGAAGATTCCGCTTGCCCCCGGTTATCAGGCGCCGTTCGCGGAAAAGGTCAAGAAGGAAAGCGGCATTACGACCATGACCGTCGGCCTCATTGCCGGCTACCAGCAGGCTGAAGATATCGTTGCGTCCGGCAAAGCCGATTTGATTTGCCTTGCGCGCGGCGCCATGTGGGATCCACGTTGGGCCTGGCACGCGGCTGAAGAGTTGGGTGCCGAAACGCCCTATGCGCCGAAGATGATGGCTTGCCACCCGAAGCTGCGGCCACAGCTCTTTCCGAAACGCGCACAGGCGGCCAGCTGAAAAACAAACGTGTCCCGGGCGCAGCGCATCACGAAGTGCGCTGCGGACCCGGAATCGTAACAAAGTCAGAATTTGGGAAGGCCCCGGATCAGTGGCGCAACACTCCGCTACGCTTCGTGCCGCGCCGCGTCCAGGGCACGAGCATTATGCGCTCGCCTTCATCCGCTTGATGAACTTCGCGAAGCCGGCGAACTGTGCCTTTACGGCATCCTTGGTGCCCTGATCAGTCAGCTCAAGTGAAGTCTTGTCGAACTTGCTCGCCGCATTGCCAACGAATACTTCCGGCGTGCCGAAAATGAAGGCCTTCAAGAACGTCATCGACATGCGCCAGTGATATTGCATCCGCGCGCCGCCGAGTGGACCTTGCGAACATGACTGGATCGCCACCGGCTTGCCCTCGAATGGTTGATCCTTCATGCGCGAAACCCAATCGATCGCGTTCTTAAGGCCGCCCGGCATTGACCAATTATATTCAGGCGTCACGAAAAGCACCGCGTCGGCGGCGTGAATGGCGGTTGCAAGATTTTCCGCCGCCGCAGGAAATCCAGAGCCTTCCTGGATGTCCGCGTCATAGAGCGGCAGCGTTTCGAACGGTGGCGCGCTCACCAATTTGATCTCAGGCGGCGCCAGCCCGGGCAGCGCCCGCGTCAGCGCGGCATTGTACGAACGCTTGCGGAGCGAACCGCAGATGACGAGCACGTTAAGCTGGTCGGCCATATCTTCCTCACACTACTTGTCGGTCGGCAACGGTGACCCTGGATCCTTCGGACGACTTTTGAAATGCTATTTGGGTTCGAGGCCCGCCAGCTTGGCGACCTCCTGGAAGCCCTTGATGTCGGATTGAATGACTTTACGGAACTCGGCAGGCGACGACAGGTTAGCAGCCGCACCTATTCCCTCGAGCCGATTCTTGACGGCATCTTTGGCGAGCACTTCCCGCATCGCCTTGTGAAGCTTGTCGATGATCGGTTGCGGCGTGCCGGCCGGAAATACCAGCCCGTACCAACCGAGGTAGCCAATTTCGCTGACGCCGCTTTCCGCAAGCGTTGGTACCTTCGGAATCGCCGGCCACCGTGTCGGGGTTGCAACCGCGATCACGCGAACATCGCCGGAATCTATTTGGCCACGAATTGGATGAAATAGTTCGACAGCGAAGGCCGCATCGCCTCGAAGCAATGCGCTAACCACCTCACCGGTCGTACGATAGGACACTGCCTGCGCGTTGATGCCGGCGCGCTGGCGCAAATGCTCGGCAATAAGGTGCTGGGTCGAGCCCAATCCAACCGTGGAGTAATTTAGTTTGCCCGGCTGTTTGTTGACGTATTCGATAAGGCTCTTGATGTCCCTTGCCGGAGAATCTTTTGGCACCACGACAACGAAGGCGGAATTTGTAAATATCCCGACTAGCGCAAAATCCTTCACCGGATCGTAGGGTACCTGCTTGACCATGACCGCGGATACGGAATGGCCCATGCTTATGGCAAGGAGAGTATAGCCGTCCTTCGGCGCCTTGGCCGCGATGCCTCCGGCAATGGTACCGCCGGCACCGGCACGATTTTCAACGACGAATTGCTGGCCCAAGAATTCTGACAACCCGTCGGCCAAGATGCGTGTGGCCACGTCAGTTCCGCCGCCAGCGCCGAACCCGACCAGAACATGGACCGGTCTCGACGGCCAATCCTGTGCGAATGCGGATGGTGCAGCGATCAACAGTAGTGCTGCAGCAACGACCCCTGCGATATTGGTGCGTCTCACGGTTTCCTCCCTTCGTCCGGCCCGCCTTACCCAGGGGCACGCCAGTTATTGTTGTTCAGACAATGCGTCCGGATACTGCATTGTCAATCAGCACAGTCACCTTTCATCCTCGATCGGATTGCGCAGTACACCGATTCCTTCGATCTCAATCTCGCAGGTATCGCCCGCTTTCATCCAAACCGGCTCAGGCTTGCGCGCATGGCCAACACCGGACGGCGTCCCGGTCAGGATGACGTCGCCTGGCTCGAGCGTTATGCCTTTTGTTAGATAGACCAACGTTTCGGCCAATGGGAACATCATGTTCGCTGTGTTGTCGGATTGCATGACGTTGCCGTTGAGCCTGCTCATGATCTTGAGGCTTTTGCCGCCAGGCGGGACTTCGTCGGCGGTCACCATCCATGGACCGAATCCGCCGGTGCGGTCGAAATTCTTCCCCATTCCCCATTGCGTGGTATGCCGCTGGAATTCACGTACCGAGCCTTCGTTCGAGCACGAATACCCGGCAATACAATCTATCGCGCTGGACATGGTCAGGTGCTTGGCGCGCTTGCCCACGATCGCAACCATCTCTGCCTCATAGTCAAGCTGGATCGATTCCTTCGGGCGCACGATTGGCTGCATGTGCGGTACCATCGAAGTAAGCACGCGAAAGAAGATCGAGGGAAATTTCGGAATATTGTCGCGCTGCGGCCCTTCCTTGACGTGATCAAGGTAGTTCAGGCCGAGGCAAATGATTTTACCCGGACGCGCGATGGGCAGCGCATATTTCAGGCCGGCAAGCGGCCGACGTGCGGAGGCCGGCGACTTCCTCGCAAGTTCAGCGAGAGCTTTCACATCGCCATTGCTGCGCCACAAGACCTCGCCGAGATCGTTAGGCACATTTGCGTCCACCGCCTGCAAATCGATGACACTATCACCCTCGACCACGCCAAGCCGCACGCCTTTGTTCACTTCAAAACTGACAATTTTCATGAACCTTGCCTACCCGAATGAAGACGCCCTGGCCGGAGCAGCCGGGCGGCGCAAGGCTTAGCGCAGTCAGTTGAATTCGAGCAAGTCAGCCCGCAAGCGTGAAAGCCTGGATGGAGAAATATTTGCGCGCGTCGATCCATGCTCCCGCCGGCAACCAACCGACACCGCGGGCGAGCGCTGCGAGCGATTCAACACTGTATTTGTAGCTGTTCTCGGTGTGAATGGTTTCGCCCGCACGGAATTCGATAGTCTCGCCGGCGACTCTTACTTTCTGTCGCTTCAAGCTGGCGAGATGCATCTCGATACGGTGACGCTCGCGATTGTAGAACGCATGATGTTCGAAGGTACTGAGCCGGAAGGTGCCGCCGAGCTCTCGATTGATCCGAGTCAGCAGATTGAGATTGAACTTGGCGGTGACGCCTGCCTTGTCGTTATACGCGGCGTCGAGCACTTCTGCCGGCTTGATCAGATCGACCCCGATGATGAGCGTAGAGCGAGGCCCAAGGATGCTCGCGGCATTGCGCAAAAACGCCGACGCTTCGTGCGGCTCGAAGTTGCCGATGGTCGAGCCGGGAAAGAAACCGAGCCGGGCCGGCGCAGCCCTGGCCTCCTGGGGCAATTCGAAAGGCTTGCAAATATCGGCAGTCACCGGCAGCACCTTGAGCTGGGGAAAATCCGCCCGCAACTCGGCTGCTTCCTGCTCGATCATTTCACGACAGATGTCGACCGGCAAATACGCCGCAAGTTTCGGCGCAGCCCGCAGCAGGATACGGGCCTTCTTGCTTGAACCGCTGCCGAATTCCACCAGCGCCGCGCCTTCCGGGATCAGTTTGGCAAGGTCGGCGGCATAGTCCCTCAGCAGCTTCATCTCGCAACGGGTCGGATAATACTCCGGCAGCTCAGTGATGCGCTCGAACAGCTGCGAGCCGGAAGCATCATAGAAATACTTCGCCGGCAGCTGCTTTGGCGTTGATCGCAAACCTTCGATCACATCGGATTCGAAAGCGGAGATTTCCGGACTGTGTTCGGGAATATGTTTGCGTGCAACTGCAACCATGGTGATGCCTCTCACACGAACTCGGCCAGCCGTAAGCCGCTGAATTGCCAGCGCGCCGGCGGATAAAAGAAATTGCGGTAACTCACGCGTTCATGCCCTTCAGGCGTCGCAAGCGAAGAGCCTCGCAGCACCATCTGGCTGACCATGAACTTGCCGTTGTATTCGCCGAGCGCGCCTTCTGCGGCCTGGTAGCCCGGATAGGGGAGATAGGCGCTGCGCGTCCATTGCCAAGCTATGCCGAAAGCGTCAGCGATCACGTTTGCGCGGGCTGCAACTTCCCATTCGGATTCGCTGGGCAAATGCTTGCTGGCAAAGCGCGCGAATGTATCGGCCTCGTAGTAACTGACATGCTGCACCGGAGCTGCATAATCGACGGGCTTTAAGCCCGCGAGTGTCATCATGTGCCAGGCGCCATCTTTCTGCCGCCAATAGCCCGGCGCTTGCCAGCCTTCGGTCTGTACGGTCGCCCACCCGTCCGAGAGCCACAATGATGGGGTCGCGTAGGCGCCGGCGGTTATGAATTCGATCCATTCTCCGTTCGTCACCAGATGCCGTGCGATCCGCACGCGCGGAATCAATTCGTGATGAGGCGGTATCTCGTTGTCGAAGCAAAAACCATCGCCGCCATGGCCGATCGCGTGGACACCCGTCGGCACGTCGACGAAGCCCCGCGGGCCTTGCGTTGCGCGCGGCGGCTGCCAGTCCGCATCGTAAACAGGATCCGTTGGATTCTGCGCGAAGGCATGCAGAATATCCGTGAGCAGCAATTCCTGGTGCTGCTGTTCGTGGTGCAGGCCGATTTCGACAATTGAAAAAACCCGCTCGGCTTCGGCGGACGGAACTTGCTCGATCAGTCGCTCGACCGCCGCATCGACATGCGCGCGATAAAGGGCGACATCCTCGCCGTTCGGCCGGGTGATCAGGCCGCGTTGCGGCCGTGCGTGACGCGGACCGGCAGCAACGTAGTAGGAATTGAATAGGAATGGAAAGCGCTCGTCGAAGATCTTGTAAGAAGTGCCGTGCGGAATCAGCAGAAACTGTTCGAAGAACCAGGTGACGTGGGCGCGATGCCATTTGGCCGGGCTGGCATCGGCCATCGATTGGACGATCTGGTCCTCGGCCGACAGATGTGATGCCCGCGCTTCTGTTTCGGCCCTCACCTGGCGAAAGGCCTGTATCCAGTACCCTCGCGTTTCATCCAGAGAACGCTGCAGCTTCAGCGCCGGCCTCCCGCTTGGGGCCAGCGACGTTGCAGTGCGCGTCATAGAGAGCCTCCGTCACTATACAAAGGGCTTCGGCAGTCGATGTACGGATGAATACTGTTTAAGGATGCAATTGTTCCATCGCGTATTGGTTGGAGCAACCTTGAATCGTCCTCCGGCGGTGATCTGACAGGCTTGTGATGACGCATCCTGTGGAGCCTGTTTGCGTCAATTTGGGGGAAAATGGGCCAATTGCGGCACAGTGATCGGCCCGGAGATCGAAATTGGTAGCGGGGGAGGGACTCGAACCCCCGACCTCCGGATTATGATTCCGCTGCTCTAACCAGCTGAGCTACCCCGCCATTCCGAAAACAACGTGCCGGAATGAGCGCGATATAGGAAGGCATGGCAAATACTGTCAAGAAAGCCTGCCGAGGGCCATTGCGGGCCGCTTTACTTTGGCCGAATCAACTGATTCCCCGCCGTGGCTCCCGGGCGGCAGAACGACCGGCGTAGCGCCACCGGGCAGCGTGCCGAGGATAACGGTTTGGCGTGAAAGGGAGTTCTTTTTAGGCCGCGCCATCCACCAACCGCGCAAAGCGGATTAGCGAGAAATGGCCGAGTGGTGGCATCGGCCGCTGCTCGATCAGCCGCACGCCGGCGTGGCGCTTGGCCCAACCGGCGAGACGGCCAAAGCGGAATTCGGGGCGCCATCCAAGTCGACGTGCAACTGGTGCAAAACAAAGCTCGAAGACCCGACGCGGGCCGTTTTCCGCGCCGATATGGTTGACCAGCACGATCTCTCCGCCAGGTCTGGTCACGCGCGCAAATTCATCGAGCGTTTTCTCCGGGTTGGGTACCGCGGTGATGACGAACTGGGCGACGACCACATCGAAAGACCGATCGGGAAGCGCCATCCGCTCGGCATCCATCACCGCGAGCGCATCAACATTGGTAAGCTTAAGTTCGGCGACGCGTTCGTGCGCCTTGCGCAGCATCGGTTCGGACAGATCGATACCAACGAGCCGGTTCCTAAACGAATAGTCGGGCAGCGAGATCCCGGTACCCACACCGACTTCGAGAATGCGCCCGCCCGCCGGGCCACAGGCCTGTTCAGCGGCTTCGATGGCCGCGCGGCGACCGGTGTCAAACACCGCGCCAAACACCAGGTCGTAGACAGGCGCCCAACGCGCGTAAGCGCGTTCGACGCTTGATCTATCGATGTCTGTCCCCATGCGGTGGACTTAACCGCGCACCGCTGGCGCCGCTACTTGCTCATCACAGGTGCGCCGGCAATCACCTGCCGCAACCGCACTCTTGATAAAGCCGCCGCCAAGCACGCGAGCCTGCCCCTCACCCGCGCCGTAAAATACGCAGGCCTGTCCAGGCGATACACCATGCTCGCCATCCACCAGCTCGACTTCGCAGCCATTTGCACCGTGTCGCAGCCACGCCGCCTGCGGGGGCCGAGTAGAACGCACCTTTACGAAGACTTCGCGGCGGTCGTCGGCAAGCGCTTCTTCGAGCGAACCATCGCCGATCCAGTTGACGTCGCGCAGCACGATGCGGCCCATGTGCAGCGCCTCGCGCGGACCAACTACGACGCGGCGGCGCTCCGCATCGAGACGAATGACGTAAAGCGGTGTTCCAGTGGCAAGCCCAAGGCCACGGCGCTGGCCGACGGTGAAATGAATGATGCCGCCATGCTCGCCGAGTACCTTGCCGTCGAGGTCGACGATCGATCCGGGTTCTGCCGAGCCCGGCTTCAGGCGTTCGATGATGTCCGCATAATGGCCGGTCGGTACGAAGCAAATATCCTGGCTGTCGTGCTTGTCGGCAATCGCCAAACCGAAGCGTCGGGCCAGCTCGCGCGTTTCTGCCTTGGTTCGCTCGCCGAGCGGAAAACGTAAGGCTTCCAGCTGCTCGCGCGTGGTGCCGAACAGGAAATAGCTCTGATCACGCTCTTCCTCGCGCGCGCGGTAGAGCGCCCGCCCACCAGCCGGCAAAGGTCGCGAGGCGACATAGTGACCGGTGGCAAGCACCTCAGCGCCGAGTTCGCGCGCGGTAATCAGCAGGTCGTGGAACTTGATCGAGATATTGCAGTCGACGCATGGCACTGGCGTTTCGCCGTGAATGTAGCTTTCGGCGAAACGATCAATCACGGCTTCCTTGAAACGGCTCTCGTAGTCGAGCACGTAGTGCGGAATGCCGATGCGTTCAGCAACGCTGCGCGCATCATAGATGTCCTGGCCTGCGCAGCAGGCACCCTTACGGTGGATCGCAGCGCCGTGGTCATACAATTGCAGTGTCACCCCGACCACGTCGTAGCCCTCGGCCTTGAGCAAGGCGGCCGTCACCGATGAATCGACGCCACCTGACATGGCAACGACGACACGAGTGCTTTCCGGCCGACAGTTGAGATCGAGGCTGTTGGGCATCATTGCTTTCTTACTACAGGTGGCGATGCAAGGCGCGCAATGCGAGCAGGTCGCCCGGCAATTGTTGCCGTTTGGTTGCCAGGGCTGCCGGGCTGGAGGCGCTCCCCGCCCTCGTCCTCTGCTAACAAACACCTGAATAAAAACAGGATTTTGACATTTCCGGGGCTGGCCTGACGATTGCACGCCAAATGGCGGATATCCGGAGGTCCACTAGTGCCACAAGTTGCGTCCGATCCGAAAATTTACGCCTATAGTCAAACTTTGGCGCGTCCCACCCGACCGCCCCAGCAGTCCGATGGCGCACCATCGCCGTTTGAGAGCCTGCTCGATGACAGCGCGCAGCCAACCGATCAGCCTGCGCCGACGCCGGCCGAAAACAAGGCCGCGCCTGCCGACAACTCGCAGGCGCCCGCGAAGGCCAACGACTGCAAGCCGGCGGTGGTAAGCGACAACAATGCCATCAAACAACCGGACGCAGATCCACTCGATATGCCGGACAGCAACGGCAAGACGGTAGCGGACAGCAAGACCGTTGTGGATGTCAAACTGGCGGAAGCGGCTCCACCAGGCGATGAAACTAAACCGCCGGAAGACGGCAAACCGGCGGACGAACAAAAGACCGACAGTCCGGCCGTCAATACGTCCACCGACGCTACAATCATCACGACCGACAAGATTACCGCGGTGGTGCTGCCGACGGCGCCCGTCCCTAACCAGGGCGATGAGGTCAAACAATTGCTGCCACAGCAGACGCCACAAACAGATGCCGTGCTTCCGTTGAAACCAATCGATATCAGCCTGCCGAAAATTGCAGCTGGGAAACAAGCTGATTCTGCCAAACCAGCGGATGTTGAAAAACAGGCCGGCGACGACCAAGCTGCGGATGAGACAACGGACGAAACACAACTTTCCACCAAAATCGCGCCGCAATCGCACGACGGCAAGCCGCAACTTGGTTTAAGCGACAACGACAAACAGCACATCGCGCAGGCACGCGGCGACATTCCAGCCAAGGGCGATCTAATCGCTCCTGATACGCCGATGTCAGTTCCTGGTGACAGCAATACAGCGGCCCCGGTCGTGAGCGGCAATGCTGCGCAACCGCCGGTTCCCACTGCGACCAATAATACCGCCCCTGTGACGCCGGCAAGTATGGCAATGATCTCGCCACCGGCCCCACCGGCAGCGGCCATACCACTTGCCGGCGTTCCTCTCGAAATCGCCAGCAAAGCGCTTGCTGGCAAGAATCGCTTCGACATCCGCCTCGATCCACCGGAGCTTGGACGCATCGAAGTTCGGCTCGATGTCGACCGTGACGGCAATGTGACCTCGCGCCTGACAGTCGATCGGGCCGAGACACTCGACTTGCTGCGCCGCGACGCTGCCGGCCTCGAACGTGCCTTGCAGGATGCGGGCCTGAAAACATCCGACAATGGCCTGCAATTCGCGCTGCGCGACCAGTCCATGAATCAGCAGCAAACGAGCAGTGGCCCCGATGCCGCGCAGCTTATGGTGAACGACGAGACACTTCCTTCGATTGACGCAAGCCTGCAGACCTACGGCCGCCTCGCCGGACAGGGCGGCGGTCTTGATATTCGCGTTTGAGGACCAGCCATGACAACAATCACGCCAGCTACCATCGCCGCGACGTCAGGTGCCAGCACCGTTTCGAGCGCACTCGACAACACTGAGATTGCCAGCAATTTCACGACCTTTTTGCAGCTGTTGACAACACAGCTGCAAAACCAGGACCCGCTCAGCCCGCTCGACACCAATCAATTCACGCAGCAGCTGGTGGAATTCGCGCAGGTCGAACAGCAGATGAAGTCAAACGACCAGCTCTCGAGCCTCGTTTCACTGGAGAAGAGCGCGGTGGCGAGCACTGCCCTTGCCTACGTTGGCGCGACCGTGGTGGTCGATGGCTCGACCGCGCAACTCAGCAATGGCAGCGCCTCCTGGAATCTCAACGTCACCAAGCCGTCGACCGCCACGATCACAATCAAGGACGCCACCGGTCAAAATGCCTTTACCGGCACTATGGCGGTCAATCCGGGCACGCAACCCTTTACCTGGAACGGCCAAGGCAACGACGGCAGGTTATGGCCCAACGGCAGCTACACGCTCACAGCCACCGCTGTGGACGCCAGCAACCAGTCAGTCGGCATTTCGACCGAGGTGCAAGCGACGGTGGATTCGGTGGACCTCACGCAGGACCCGCCGCAGCTGTCGATCAACGGGCAGAATTACACGCTCGACAAGATCAAGCGGATCGTGCGCAACACTACAAGCTAGCGCGCTGGTCAAAGCGGAGTTGGAGGCAAAAGCGCCGGTCAGGTGCCGGAACTTGGAGTGCCAATACCTTACCGGAATATTACTCACCTATAACGCGTCTTCGCCGGCTACCGGCGCTCTCCATCTGTAACCAAAAGGTTAGCGGAAACGGGGTAAACATTGCCTCATGTGTTTGCCATGCTTAGGCAAATTTTAAGCCGGTCCCTGTAGCTTTTTCACAGTTACTGCCAGTCGAGTCTTGTTTTGTGGTGTACCAATGACCGAAACCCATCGCCCGAGGGTCAAATATGTCATCGGGCCCGATGGTAGTCCGCTCACTATTGCGGACTTGCCGCCGCCAACGACCAAACGCTGGGTGATCCGCCGAAAGGCAGAAGTGGTCGCCGCGGTACGCGGTGGCCTGTTGTCGCTCGAGGAAGCCTGTGCGCGCTACACGCTTACCGTCGAGGAGTTCCTTTCCTGGCAGTATTCGATCGACCAGCACGGCCTCGCCGGGCTGCGTACAACGCGTATCCAGCAGTATCGCCAGTAAATGGGCTCCACCGCCTTGCCATGAACGCCGGCTCAGGGGCCGGCGATTTCGTTTTCTGCAGCGGGGGCTTGCGCATTTGCCCCGTGGCCGAGTGATTTCTTTCGCGCTGCCCCCAGGAGATTAACCGGACGCTAACCTTAAACTGGGCAAATCTTGCCGGGTGAGGCGCACGCTGCGCGCCCCCTGCGGGTAGGACGAACCGGTGCAAGGCTTCTTCGATTTTGTGAAGTCGCTGGGTGCTGCGCGAATGGCGGCGATGGCCGCGGTGACGCTGGCGCTGATCGGCTTCTTCTCTTTTCTCATGATCCAGGTGACGACGCCGCAAATGGTGCCGCTGTTCACCGATCTTTCGGTCGACGACAGCGGGTCGATCGTCAAAGACCTGGAGCGGCAGGCCATCCCCTACCAACTTAAGAACGACGGCACGATCATCATGGTGCCAAAGGACATGGTCACACGGCTTCGGATGAAGCTCGCCGAATCGGGCCTGCCCAAGGGTGGCGGCGTCGGATATGAGATTTTCGACAAATCCGACGCGCTTGGCGCCACAACATTCGTCCAGAACATCAATCATCTGCGCGCGCTTGAAGGCGAGCTGGCCCGCACGATCCGTAGCATCGATCGTGTGCAGGCAGCGCGCGTCCACCTGGTGTTACCGGAGCGACCGTTGTTCTCACGTGACAAGGTCGATGCTTCGGCATCGATCGTTCTCAAGGTACGTGGGACACTCGAGCCGCAACAGGTGCGCGCGATCCGTCATCTCGTTGCAACCGCAGTCAACGGTCTCAAGCCCGAGCGCGTGTCGGTGATTGACGAAAGTGGAAAATTACTCGCGGACGGCGCAACGCCTGACAATCCACTTAACGGAGCGAGTTCTGACGAGCGCAAGCTCGCCTACGAGAACCACATGCGCAACGAAGTGGAGGCTATCGTCTCATCGGTGGTCGGGCCCGGGCGCGCGCGCGTGCAGATCAATGCTGATTTTGACGTCAACCGCATCACGCAGACCTCCGACAAATTCGATCCCGACGGCCGCGTACTCCGCTCTAGTCAAACCCGCGAAGAGCAATCGGCCACCAACGACAACAAGGACGGCGCAGTTTCAGTCGGTACCGAGTTGCCCGGCGCCGGCAAACAGGCAGAAGGAACTGGTAGCAGGGGCGACCAGAGCCGCAAGACCGAGGAAATTGTCAACTACGAAATCTCGCGCACGACAAAAACCGAAGTGATCGAGGCGGGGCGTGTCAATCGTATTTCCGCGGCCGTTTTGGTCGACGGTATCTATTCCAAGAACGACAAGGGCGAGCTTGCCTATCAGCCGCGTCCAAAAGAGGAGATCGATCGCATTGCAGCGTTGGTCCGCTCGGCGATTGGCTTCGACGCCAAGCGTGGTGATCAGGTCGAGGTGGTCAATCTGCGGTTTGCTGAAACCACCCCCTCACCGATCAATGAACCGACTGGTTGGATGAGCTATCTGCAATTCACCAAGGACGACATCATGCGCGGGGCCGAGCTCGGCGTGATGGTGCTGCTCGGCCTGGTCGTCTTGTTGATGGTCGTGCGGCCGCTGGTGCGCCGAATTATTACGCCGGATGTGCTCCCTGGTCAGGCCGTGGCGCCCGCTGCCGTTGCGGCTGTATCGCCTGAAACGGCCGCCGCGGCAGCAGCCGCCGGCGTAGCAATTCCCGGCGTTCATGGCAGCATCACATCCACCGGCGGGCCGAACGTCTCGATCGTTGGCGGTGATGAAGCCGTCGCTATCTCGAACCGCACCTCTGCGATGATCGATATCGCCAAGGTTCAGGGCCAGGTACACGCGCAATCGGTTCAAAAGGTCGGGGAGCTCGCCGACAAAAACCCGCACGAGGCCGTTTCGATCATCCGCAACTGGCTCCACGAGGACGCAGCCTAAGCCATGCCGTCAGCCTACGCCGAGAAGAGAGACAAGGAAAAAACAGTCCGCGAAGACATCGGCGGGCTGATGGCCGAGCTTTCGAAGCGGCCGCATCAGCCCGAGCGTACCCGCAAGCTCACCGGACCGGAGCGCGCGGCGGTACTTATGCTTTCGCTCGGTGAACAGTACGGCGCCAAAATCTTCGGCCTGCTGGACGATGATGAATTGCGCGAAATTTCCATCGTCATGTCGTCGCTCGGTACTATCGAGGCTGATGCGGTCGAGCAATTGTTGCTTGAATTCGTCGGCCGCATGTCGGCTTCCGGCGCATTGCTGGGCAATTACGACGCGACCGAACGCCTCCTCAAGCAATATCTGCCTGCCGAACGGGTCGGCGGCATCATGGACGAGATCCGCGGGCCCGCCGGCCGCAACATGTGGGAGAAACTTGCCAACGTCCAGGAAGAGGTGCTCGCGAATTACCTCAAGAACGAATACCCGCAGACTGTCGCGGTGGTCCTCTCGAAATTGCGCCCGGAACACGCCGCGCGTGTGCTTTCGATACTGCCCGAAGACCTTGCCCTCGACTGCGTCAATCGCATGCTGAAAATGGAAGCGGTGCAAAAGGAAGTGATCGAGCGCGTCGAACAGACTCTGCGCACCGAATTTATGTCCAACCTTTCGCAGACGCGCCGCCGTGATGCCCATGAGGTCATGGCGGAGATCTTCAACAATTTCGACCGGCAGACCGAAACGCGTTTCCTCACTGCGCTGGAAGAGGACAACCGCGACGCAGCCGAGCGCATCAAAGCGCTGATGTTCACATTCGACGACCTGGTCAAACTGGATACAGGCTCGGCGCAAACATTGATGCGCAATATCGACAAGGACAAGTTGGCGGTCGCACTCAAGGGCGCGAGCGAGACGGTACGCCAGTTCTTCTTCACCAACATGTCCAGCCGCGCGGCCAAGCTGCTGGTGGAAGACATGCAGGCGATGGGGCCGGTGCGGTTGCGCGATGTCGACGAGGCGCAGGCACTCCTGGTCAACACCGCCAAGGACCTGGCGGCGAAGGGCGAGATCATCATCGCCAAGAGCCGCGGCGAAGACGAGTTGATCTATTGAGCAACGCATGATCCCGAAAAGCAGGAACCGGTATTCGGAAATGATCATGCGAAGAGGAAAGTGAATGAAAGCGACGGCGAAATATATGTTCGACGAGGACTTCGCCGCCGGCGAAAAGCCGACCATCACGATGGTCGAGCATGAACGCCGGCGGGCGGATGCCGAGTCGCAAGCCCATCGCGAGGGCTTTGCCGCCGGACAGACCCAGGCCCAGCAGGAGGCCGCTCAGCGCATAGCGGCCGCACTCGCGGTAATCGCCGACGGTCTCGCGCGGCTCGATGGCGCGCTCGCCTCAATCGAGACGCGGCTTGAAACCGAAGCCGTGCAGGTGGCAGTCGCAGTCGCCGCCAAGCTCGCGCCCGCCTTGATCGCACGCGAGCCCTTCGCGGAAGTCTCCGCGCTGGCCACCGAATGTTTTCACCACCTGGTATCAACCCCGCACATCTCCATGCGTGTCGGTCCCGACATTTACGAGACTGCCAAGGAAAAAATCGAGGAGGTCGCGCGCGCCCGCGGCTTCGAAGGACGGCTGGCGATCGTCTGTGACGAGACCCTTGCACCGGGAGATTGCCGTATCGAATGGGCCGACGGCGGCGTCATCCGCGACCAGGACGCGACTGCTTCCGCAATCGATGAAATGGTCAACCGCTACATATCGGCGCGCAGTGCCCCCGCTCAATAAGGATTTCCGGAGACCGCAGCAATGAGTGACGACGACACCAAGGTACCGCTCCCCGACCTCGAGAACTCCGGCGACGTGCAGGTGGTCCCTGATGCGGGATCCATCGCACCCTCCGACAATGAATCGGTCAACCGCGGCGCCGCTGACCTTGAGGCAGTGTTCGACGTGCCGGTGCAGGTGTCGGCTGTGCTCGGGCGCGCGCATATGGAGGTTGGCAGCCTGCTCAAGCTCGGCCCCGGTGCCGTCCTGGAACTCGACCGCAAGGTCGGCGAGGCGATCGATATCTACGTTAACAATCGTCTGGTTGCGCGCGGCGAAGTCGTGCTGGTTGAGGACAAACTGGGCGTGACCATGACAGAAATCATCAAGGCGGATCACAACTGATGCACACAGCCATCCGCCATTTCTCTCGAATGACACGGAGCTAAGCCATGCGACTCCTGATCGTCGGCACGCTAGGCGGCCAGCTCACCACCGCGACCAAACTCGCGATGGAAAAGGGCGCCAGCGTCACCCACGCCGAAAGCAACGAGCAGGCACTCGCGGTATTGCGCTCTGGCCGCGGGGCCGACCTGCTGATGGCGGACGTCACTCTTGACATCCGCGACCTGGTAGCGCGGCTCGATGCGGAGCGGATCCACGTGCCGATCGTCGCCTGCGGTGTTATCAACGATGCGCGCGCGGCGGTTAACGCCATTCATGCCGGCGCCAAAGAATACATCCCGTTGCCGCCAGATCCCGATCTGATCGCTGCGGTGCTGGCGGCGGTTGCCGACGATACCGCTGAGATGATCTACCGCGACGATGCGATGGCGAAAGTCGTCAAGCTGGCCCAACAGATTGCAGGCTCCGACGCCTCGGTGCTCATCACGGGGGAGAGTGGCACCGGCAAGGAGGTGTTGGCGCGCTTCGTACACGCCCGCAGCACGCGTTCGAAAAAGCCGTTTATCACCGTCAACTGCGCAGCCATCCCCGAGAACCTGCTCGAATCAGAGTTGTTCGGGCACGAGAAAGGGTCCTTCACCGGCGCGCTCGCCCGCCGCATCGGCAAGTTCGAAGAGGCCAATGGCGGCACCTTGTTGCTCGATGAAGTTTCTGAGATGGACGTGCGTCTGCAAGCCAAGCTGTTACGGGCGATCCAGGAACGGGTGATCGACCGCGTTGGTGGCAATCGTCCTGTGCCTATCGACATTCGTATTATTGCAACGTCGAACCGCAATCTCACTGATGCGGTCCGGGAGGGCAAATTTCGCGAGGACCTGTTGTTCCGCCTCAATGTTGTGAACCTGAAGATCCCGCCCCTGCGCGAGCGACCGGCCGATATCGGCGAACTCGCGCAATACTTCATCAAAAAATATTCGCAGGCGAATGGGCTGCCGTTGCGTCCGCTGTCAGCGGAGGCGCGGCGCGCGCTCAACACCACTCGCTGGCCTGGTAACGTACGCGAGCTCGAGAACACGCTGCATCGCGCCGTACTGCTCTCGGCCGGCACGGAAATTGGCGTCGATGGTATCCTCTCGCCGGACGGGGCGCGACTTGATCAAGCGCGCGGTACTGACGTCGCCGCGCAGGCCGTCATGGCGGCCGAGCAGATCACCCGCAATCTGGTCGGTCGTACGGTCGCGGAAGTCGAGCGTGACCTGATCCTCGAGACGCTCAAGCACTGTCTTGGCAATCGTACGCACGCTGCGAACATTCTGGGGATATCGATCCGGACGCTGCGCAACAAGCTCAACGAGTACGCCGCCGACGGAACGCCGATCCCGCCGCCGCATGGCGGCTCCGAGCTTAAAGGCGCTGCCTAGAAACTGTGACCGTCCTCTATAAAATCTGCCCCCAGGCATTGTGGCGGCAGGCCGAGCGCGCCGGTGTGTTCCGCGGCTCGGAGGTTGACCGCCGCGACGGTTTCATTCATTTCTCGACTGCGGCGAAAGTGGCGGGGACCGCCGCGAAGCATTTTGCCGGTCAAGGCGACTTGCTGCTGGTGCGCGTCGACGGCGCAAAACTCGGTAGCCGACTAAGGTGGGAGCCGTCGCGCGGCGGCGTGCTCTTTCCCCACCTCTACGGCGACCTCGACCTGACGGCAGTCCTGAAAGTCGAACCGCTGCCGTTAGGCCCGGACGGGCAGCACATTTTTCCATTCAACGATTAATCCGACCGGCGCTTTCGGCCGTATTTGTCGCTATGGCGGCAAAGCCGTAGAGTTGGCCTTAAACACCAACGAAACCTGCCGATGGATCTCGACGCCAACCGCAGCCTGGGCAACGGCAAGGCAATGCTCAAGACCGTTGAGGGCGCAGACCTTACCTTCGCCGAGAAGGATGGCAAGCTCTGGATTTGGGACGCCAAGGGCGGGTCCGCTCAGGTGACCGTCCGCAACGTGATGCAATCGAACGGCGTCATCCACGACACCGTGCTGTTGCCGGGCTGATCGGCCCTCTGAGGTTCGGCAAAGGGGCGCTGCAAAGCGCTCTGAGGTCCTCTCCCTCTCCCCGGGGAGAGGACCAGCGCGCCATTGACCGCTGCGAGGCCCCAGTTTGGTGGGACGGCGGGTATCTGTTAACCGCGCGCTAACCATAAAATGGGCAAATATTGCCGGGGAAAGGGGTAATGACCCACCACGGCTCTCCATTTGGGTACCGCCAACGGTGCCCGCGTCCGGTTTGATGACCTTTGTATTGTCGTCGCGTCCGAGCCGCCCGAGGAACGGCGGTACGCGCCAAATGATCATGCGCCAAGTGAAAAGTCGATCATGAGCGACATTACCGCCGCACCGGCGAATGCTGTCAGCGGCATCAAGCTGCCCGGCCTCGGCGATATCGGCGCCTTCTTCAAGCGCGGCGACATAGCGCTCGCCATCGGCGTGCTCACCATCCTGGTGGTGCTGATCTTGCCGCTGCCGCCGCTGCTTTTGGATTTCTCGCTGGCTATCTCGATCATTTTCTCTGTGCTGATTTTAATGACGGCATTGTTCATCCATACGCCGCTTGAGTTCTCCGCCTTTCCGACCGTGCTGCTGATTGCAACCATGTTGCGATTGGCTCTCAATCTTGCTTCCACCCGGCTCATCCTCGCACATGGCCATCAGGGCACCGATGCCGCCGGTCATGTGATCGAGGCCTTCGGCAATTT